>Ga0233449_1000083_pt1 | contig 133838 bp, 131 predicted proteins | sample SI_124_October20_FD_183012 | JGI IMG/M metagenome (GOLD analysis project Ga0233449, IMG submission 183012) | Seawater microbial communities from Saanich Inlet, British Columbia, Canada - SI_124_October2016_200_MG | ecosystem: Environmental > Aquatic > Marine > Inlet | place: Canada: British...
AAACCCATATTATTATGCAAATGAGAAAGATATGGGGAATGCGCAATAAAAGAAGCTAGGCTGGCCACAGTTATATGAAAAAGCAGTAAACCAACAACAACTTGAATTGGTTTTTGCTCTATAACCTCAAAAATATTTTTCATAGCCTCTTATACCCGAACTATAAATCTTGAAATTTTGCACATGTTGGTTCGCAAATACAACAGTTAAAGGAATGTTTTAAAACCAAAGGTTTCTTGATCAGAGATTGAACCAATCTTCACTACATATCAGCTCTTCCTGCGGGGCATTTCCAATCGCCCTGGTTAAAAAAATGTATTGCGCTAAATACCAACCATTTCACGGCAGTTTTTTTTCAGCTAAGAAGCGAACCATATATGTTTTTGTAGCTCGCCACGCCAATTTGGAGCGAAAAATAGTCCAATGCGCCTTTACGTATATTATCTGGATCAAATGAGCCTCGCTCAATATCGTCAACAACTTTTCGGTAATTAAGATCACCATGGGAATCAACTATAAGACCGGACTGATATTTTCTAACTAGTATGTCCATATCTCCAACAGCCGCATTGCATATTATGGGAATTCCTAATGACATCAATTCACCCTGTTTAGTAGGAGAGGCGGCTTTTGTTGAGTAAACTAGTTTTCTAAAAATTATAGAAAAATGTCCTAATGATGCAAAAACTGGAACCGAAGATCTTTGGGCGGAGACAATTAAAACTTTATCAAGTGGCACACCTACCTCGCGGGCTCTTGACCGGATAAATTCTGCATTTGCATACGTAATAAATAGAAATTTTCCGTTGGGAAATTTTTCCAGATAAATCAAGAAGAATGCAAGCATCTCATCTAACAAGTACCATGTAACTGAACCAAGATAAGTTAAAATCGGCTCATCTTCTCCCACACCTAATTCTTTGCGAGCATTTTGCATTGCTTCTATTTTTATTTTTCCTCGGTCAAAAAGCGCAGTATCAGTACAGCAAGGAATAATGCTTATGGGTAAAGATAGTCTTTTGATATGTTTCCAACTATCCATTTCCTTTTTTCCGGCGAGAGTTAAACTAATTATATGATCGGCATTTTCGAGAAAAGCTTTTTCCTTCTTTTTAAAGAAAGAATAAATCCACTTGTAAACTATATTTTTTAAATCCCAAAGGCCTCCATCAACTCTTTCATCCGCCCAAAAACCACGCATATCAAATATAAACTTAACTCTATAAGTTTTTTTCAAGCAAAGACCAATCATTGATGCAATATAACTGCGACAATGAACTAACTGAAACTCATTTTTATGATGCAAAAAAATGGCTTTTCGCTTTAATCTCCAATAATCGTATAGAGTTGACAAAATAGGTGGTTTTTTTGTGTAGAAAATTGGCGCCCACTCTACATCGGTTCCCTCCAAAATTTTTTCTATCAGACCTCGGTTTTTTTTATAAGCGTCCATTTTTTCACAACTGAGCAAAACAAAACTGAAACCCAGGCGACTCAACTCTATGACATAGGGCAAAACCTGGGATTGGCCAAGGGGATCCGTAAGGCCATCATAAGAAATATATAAAACTCTAGACATTGATATATGATTTCGTTATTTGCATATAAATCAACTCTGATTGGAGGCAATTTTAATACAGTTTTATTATTAAATAAATTGCCTCACACAGTTCGTGTTTCCCAATAATTTTAGACAGCGGATTGGAATTGTGATGACACGATTACCAAGCAGTAATTAATTACAAACGCAAATCTACCGCCTCTTTAGGAAGAATATATTTCAGATCATAAAGAATGTGGGTTTTCTTACCTAGACCGCGAATGCCTTCAGCACCCATATTTTTGAATTGCTCGTGGGCTACAGCGAGGATAATACTTTCGTACGCGCCTTTTGGTGGTTCCTGGAGAAGAGTGATACCATAAATTTTTTGAGCTTCTTCCTTTGATACCCATGGATCATAAACATCTACTTGGCAATCGTACTCCTTAAGTTCCTTGACAACATCGACCACTCTGGTGTTTCTTAAATCTGGGCAGTTCTCCTTGAAGGAAAGGCCCATTACCAACACTCGGGCACCATCTACTTGAATACGTTTTTTAGTCATGGCTTTTATGAGTTGAGAAACAATATACCCACCCATGCTGTCATTCAATCGTCGGCCGGCGAGAATGATTTCAGGATGATAACCCAAGGCCTGTGCTTTATAAGTCAGATAGTAAGGGTCAACACCGATACAATGCCCACCCACCAAACCAGGGCGAAAAGGAAGAAAGTTCCACTTCGTGCCAGCTGCCTGAAGCACAGACTCGGTATCAATGCCCATTTTATTAAATATCATGGCCAATTCGTTGATGAGCGCAATATTGAGATCACGCTGAGTGTTTTCGATTACTTTGGCAGCTTCAGCAACCATGATGCTCGAAGTTTTATAAGTGCCTGCAGTGATAATCTGGTTGTAAAGCCGGTCCACAAAATCGGCCACCTCAGGTGTTGAGCCTGAGGTAACTTTCTTGATATTAGTAATGCCGTGTTCCTTGTCACCAGGATTGATACGCTCTGGGCTGTAACCCGCAAAAAAATCCTGATTAAATTTGAGACCAGAGAATTTTTCTAGAATAGGGACACAATCTCCCTCTGTCGCACCTGGGTACACGGTAGATTCGTAGATCACGATATCCCCCGACTTTAACACCTTGCCAACAGTTTCACTGGCCTTGATCAGCGGAGTTAAATCTGGGCGTTTATGCTCATCGATAGGTGTAGGTACTGTAACAATGTAACAATTGCTGGTTCGCAGAACTTCCGGGTTGGTAGTATAGGTCAGGAACTTGGCCTGCCTGAGTTCATTGGGTTCAACTTCTTTAGTGTGGTCCTGACACGATTGAAGTTCAGCAACCCGCCTTTCGTTAATGTCAAATCCAATAACAGGGTATTTTTTTCCAAACTCGACAGCAAGTGGAAGCCCAACGTAACCAAGGCCGATAATAGCGAGTTTGATGTTAGAAAGATCATTCATATTTAGTGGGAATCAAAAAGAAGTCGAAATCTACAATTCTCAAGTGCAGTGGAAGTTAGGCTATGCTACACGAAGAATACCTCATATCGTGTTTTGAAATCCAGAGATTTTCATAGCCTACGTTTTTACATAAAAATTTCTCAAGAATGCCTAGCCTCCAGCCAAGCTTGAAACATTAAGACCGTCCAGAGTGACGGCGTCCAGTTATGGGTCCCTGCTTTGTGTTCAGCCCATTTTTGACGGATAGGTTTTGGATTAAAATAACCCTCCTGCTTCAGACGAGTCTCATCTAACAACGCTTCCGCCCAGTCACGCAATGGACCGCAAATCCATTGACCTACTGGCACTCCGAATCCGGCCTTCGGACGATCAATCAAGGTTTGTGGCACATATTTATTTAATACCTGTCTGAGCACCCATTTTCCTTGTCCATTCCGGATTTTCATGTTCAAAGGTAGTTGCCAAGCCAACTCTGCCACACGATGATCTAAAAAAGGCACTCGTGTTTCCAGTCCCACCCCCATAGCCGCCCTGTCTACTTTGCAAAGAATATCATCTGGAAGGTAGGTCATAGAATCCCAATACATCATTCGATGCTCATGTTCACTCCGGCCGGGTTTAACAGATCTATCATCCAGTATGGTAACAGGTTCCTGTGCATCAATCACGACTGAAGCTGGATATGTCCACTCAGAAACCAAACTTAAATAAAGATCATCCAAATCGCGTACATTCCTGAGCCTCGAAGCAAGCTTATGTGCTTTGTCACCTAGCAACGAAATTCTTTTCCGAGACGGCAAACACATATTTACCGGACCAGACAAAATATCCCAATTACCAGGAGAAATTCTACGTATGGCGTCAGCCAGTATTGATCTCAAGGGTCGTGGCAGCCAAGACACTTTACTCCAAATCCGCTCTGCCCAGAAGTATCGGTTATAACCACCAAATAACTCATCTCCCGCATCTCCAGATAGTGCCACCTTCATTTCCGATCTAGCCTGCCGGCATACCATATGAGTTGGGATCTGTGAAGAATCTGCAAAAGGCTCATCGTAAAGCTGTGGTAAGTTCGGAATTATATTAAGACCATCTGAAGATGTAATATATAATTCAACATGTTCGGTTCCAAGATGTTTCGCAACAGCTTTGGCATAGGTCGCTTCGTTATACCCCTCCTCCTCAAACCCGATAGTAAAAGTTTTTACTGCCTGGGAAGAGTTTTTTTGCATCAAGGCAACAATTGACGAAGAATCTATTCCGCCAGAAAGGAACGCCCCCAGCGGAACATCAGCGATGGATTGCAAACGGATAGCCTCTGCTAATCTGGACTCCAGCATATCAATGGCTTCTCGTTCATCCTTTATTTGATGTTGGACACTAGTGGAAATTAATGAATCCATAGACCACCAACGATCCAGAGTAAGATCCTTTTCAGACGTTGGCACCTTTGGGGTTGATGAGGGGAACTGCTTCGTCGCTCCAATGGAAATCGAAAGCAGACAACCCGGTTCAAGTTTGTAGATATTCTGGTAGATGGAGTAGGGGGCAGGCACATAACAATATCTCATGTATAGCGCCAGCACGTTTCGATCAACAGGATTGGAGAACCCCTCATACCTTTGAAGCGCTTTAAGCTCTGATCCAAATACAAACGCACCACCGGCCCATCCATAATAGAGGGGTTTCTCGCCAAATCGATCTCGAGCTAAATAAAGCCTGCGTTCAAGCTTATCCCACAATGCAATAGCGAACATACCCACTGAACGCTCTAGAGTTTTTTCTACTCCAAAATGTGAAAAACAGGAAAGTAGCGTTTCCGTGTCGGAATGCCCCCGCCACGCATGGGAATCAATGCTTTCAAATTCCTTTTCGAGCTCAACTCTTAATTCAGAATGATTATATATTTCCCCATTAAATACCATTACATAACGGCCATCTTTCGACAACATAGGCTGATGGCCTTCCAACGAAAGGTCAAGGATGGAGAGCCGATGATGTCCCAAAGCAACATTGGCCTCATCATCCACCCACACACCATTATCATCTGGGCCTCGATGAACCAAAGAAGCAACCATGGATTTAACATTATTTTCCAAGGACCGGTTGTTTCCGTGCCCAAATACACCAGTTATACCGCACATTATTTTTTATTTCCCATTACGCGCCTGCATGATTCTACATCGCTGAATAATATGTATTCCAATCCCATCTCCTTTATTACAATGAGTAAATTATTTCAGCAGATTGGACTCGCACAGACATTTGCAGCATGAATTAAATATATTTTCCATTTACAATTGAATACTTCTTGAACTCAACTAGTAAATGCAACTCTAGCTATTGCTGGAGGGACAAGTTCGGGTAACTTCGTAGTTTTTCAGAACCCCGTTAAAGGTCACGAGGAGGTAACCCTTTAGCATAAATCGCAGGAAACTCACGTTGAGCATCCATAAGGCTTTCCACAGTTCCAATATCTCTGTGGTAAATATCGTTGTGAAAGGTATTGATACGCCCCATGAATTGGGGTAACACTTCTGTACTAAAGTCTATCACTTCTTTTCCAAGACTAACCAGAAAATCCAAAACCGCTGGCGACAATATATATACCGCACCGTTGGCCAAACTTCCGGGAGGATTCTCAACTTTTTCATGAAACGCTACAACAATGCCCTGATCGTCAAGTTCAACTATACCACATGCTTCCGGCTTTGAAGCCTCGAAAGTCATCATAGTTATCTCAACATTTTTGGCTCTATTTTCATAGCGCTGAGCAAAAGCACTCATGTCAAATATAGATAAATTATCTGCATGAATAAGCATTAAGGGTTCGTGATGGAAAAAATCTCTGTTCTTCAACAACGTGCCCCCCGTACCCAGCAAATTTTCCTCACATACGATGGATATTTCCACAGGATAACGGTATTTTTTTATATGCGGTCTCACAACCTCAGGCAGGTAATGAAGGTTAATCAGAACTTCCGTAACACCGCCATTACTCAGGAGCTCAATCCAATAGTCCAACAGTGGTTTTCCGTTTATTTCAACGAGGCATTTTGGAACAGAATTTGTTATGGGGCGCAAACGGGTACCTAAACCTGCGGCAAGAAGGAGGGCTCGCATAATTTAGTCTGCCAGCTCTAATCTAATATCCCGTGGTGACAGAGGGGTGTTTCCGACTCGGCTCACTTGGCATGCAGCAGCAATAGAACCTAGATACATGCTTTTCCAAATATCTGCGCCAACCGCCATTGCCATCGAACAACAGGCCAATAGGCTATCACCTGCTCCTGAAGAATCTTTAGGAGCGGTATTAAAGGCGGGCAGACGGTCGGTATGCCACGCGCCATCATCTTTAGAAGCGGCATGAGCAATCATTCCCTCGGAATCCAACGTCAGGATAATATTTTCAGAACATGCTTTTATACGAAGCTTTTCGGCAAGAACAACCAACCCAGAATTGAAATCACGTACTGCAAGTCTGGCTTCGCGCTCAGTGGGTGTTAACAACAACATATCCTTAAAACGAGATACATCACCAACTTGTGAAGAAGACTGGCTATCGGCCACCATCAGTATATTTTTTTGCCTGCATACTTCGGAAATCTCTTCCACCAAAGGTTGCGGCAAACATCCATAATTGAAGTCAGAAAAGATCACAAGATCTGAATTCTGCAAAGCAGTTTTTACAGCAGTTACAAATGCGGACATAATTTGATGGCTGATATCATGCTGCCGTAAATGACTGACACGAAGTAAAGTTTTTCCACTGGCACGAAAACGCTGTTTGAGAGTGGTTGGCCGGCTCTCATCCTCAAACACCTCTGCCTTTACTCCCCACTCCTGCAATTTATCACGCGCAAACTCGGCAGACGAGTCTTTACCTGAAACCGAAAAATACCTAACATCGGCTCCAAGGCCATGAGCATGAGCAGCAACGATGGCAGCTCCACCCAAAAACTTTTCATTTTGTATTGGAGTTACAACCAAGGTTGGATCCTCTTGGGACATACCAAGTGGAGCGCAGGAAATATATTCATCCACAATAAGGTCACCTAAAACGGTGACGCGAAAACCTTTAAACTTGTCCATAACAGCGCGCAGATCGGCCATAGCAAATCCATGCCGATCAGGGAATTCCATTGGCCTAATAATGGATGACAAATTCGATTCCAGCATCTCCTTCCTAATAAGATCGACGGATGAAAACCGCATTTCGCCAGAACTGAAAAGTAATTTTCCACCATAACTCTCTACCACTTCTTGTTCAAAATTGAAGTGTGTCTCATGCTCTCGGCCTTTAACCACAATCATCGGTTTCAACATTTGAATTAAATGTTCAGGCGGAGTACTCATGACAAAGGTGTAATCAACATAGCTGATTGACTGGACGCCTCCTAGTCTCAACTCTGCAGGAACCAAAACACCATCAGCATTATCATCAGTGACACCAACGACAAGGAAATCACCACATTCGGCGGCAAAACTTAGCAAGCGAAAATGGCCAGGGTGAATTGTGTTGAAGTTTCCAGAAACGAATACAATTCGTTTTTCCAGGCCCGCCATCTTTTTTATCTCGGCAATAATTTCCGGGTTTTGCTTGAGGGGATTCAATTCACAATGCTCATGGTAGGATTAGCGTAAAGAGTCAGCAGGTAATTGTACATAAAGATTCCTTGAAAAACAATGACTCCCAACCCTATTCTTTAACAACAAGTTGCCTGGATAAACATCTAATTCTGTGACAGGTATAAAGTGGATGTCCATTTACGATGGGTTTCGCGACCTCAAGCCTCCATGGAAAAACTTTGTCTGACGAAGAACTCCAGCTATCCAATATGTTTATTTTTCCAGGATTTTACTTGTAGTCTCATTTGCTCAATATAATCTATCGCTGCAGAGGCACCTTCTGGAGGGGAAAAAGAGGCGAAATCACTTTGAGTTGGATCAAAGGGACCATTCGTTATTTCATGAATGACTAGCACGGGGGAATTAATTAATAAAGTATGGTACCTAGGGATATCCAATCTATAATAAAAATTCCGGTCAGGCCCAAGTTCAATTACATCTGAAATATCTCCATCATCATTCAAGATAACTATATCAGCACTTCCTTCTACCAAATGGAATGACTCAATTTTTTTCTCATGCCTATGTGGTCGAATATAGCTGTCAGACCTTATCCCAATTAGCATTTCATGTAGAGAGTCTGTTGGCTCTTTGTGTGCACAAATCCTTGCGCGACCCCGTTGGTTCTGAAGAGCACATTCCCTAATAAAGTCAACTTCCCTTGAGCCAAAGTGTACAATTTCATCCGATGCAATAAAAACTTCATCATTGATTTTGTTCAGTGGTAATTCCATATCCTGGACTCTAAACGGTGACAAATGCCGGAACAAAACAACCCCCGGCATTGAAGAAGCTGGCAAGCTTGCCCCTAACTTTGATTTCGCTTTCCGGATTGAGTGTAGAAATACAAACTTTAATTCCCCGTGACAAAAGCTCCGCAGAGGGCACAATTTCCAAACCTGACCCCGGCATAAACATGCTAACTTTTTTAGGGTGGTCGTCAATAACGCAATCAATCAAATCGGACAAGCCGTAAAAATTAATGAACTTGGCCGTGAGATGACCCGCTCCAAATATGGCCACCTTCTCACCTTTGGAACGATACGCTTCAAGTTCTTTACGCCATTTTTCGCGGGAAATGGGTAATCCTTTAGCAAACTCATCCAGCACTGCAGTAGGAATTTCGGCTGTTTGCGATATAGCTTCAGCGGGAACCCCTTTGGCCTCAGCAAAACTAAACACAGCTACCAACGAATCTTCATAGGGGTATGGGAATTGCCCCAACCAAACCAGATCGGCTTCGACAGCCTTGACAAGTTGGCGTACAGATGCCGCCGTAAAATAGCTGACATGCTCTTCCCAAATAAAGGCATGATTATTCGTTCGAAGAATTTTTTCGCTGTCCGGCAACTCAAACACCATATAACCGTTGGGCGCGAGCAAACCTTGTAGAGAACGAATAAACGCATTCGCGTCTAATGCATGCTCAATGATATGGCGCACTAAGATCACATCTGCACTACCATAAATTTCTCTAAGTCGCGCAACAGTAGACTCTCTACCAAGGGTATCTTGAATAGTTTCCAAGCCGAATGGCTCTTCGGAGCATTTCAGGTCGGTTTCGCTGATACACGCCGTATGGGGAAATCCAAGACGCTCAATTCGATCCAAAGTACTTTTGTCTTTGTAAGTAATTCCAAGAAACCGGGAAGACTCATCTATACCTGATAATCCAACCAGTTTATTTGCAACTTCATCCAGGTGTCTTTCGGGCTCGTTGTACACCAGCCAATCATATCGGGGTCGAATTATTTCAATGGGCATCCTGTCCACCAGTTGGATAGTTCCGCACTGCTGGCAGTATCCCAGACTCAAGGCACTGAAGTCCTCTGAGTTTACCTCGCCAGTTTCAGAGGCAACAAATCGATTGGAGGGGGGTTGCTTGCCAAAAGAGAAGCTAGACCTTAAATCCTTCGACTGGCAAACGGTGCATTTAGATTTTAGAGGCAGGTTCATTGTATGGCCTTATTGCTATCATTTGTCAGCACTAAGGTAAAATAAAGGCAAATACATCGCGAAGTATGAGTCAAACAGATACCTCCTAAGAATCGTCTCTTTTTAGCTCATCGCTCCATGTATCCAGCCTGTCGAGCCTGTTGTAATAAGTTGAAAAATCACTTTCCCTAATTAAAAATTCTTCATCCCTCTTTTCCTTTGTTATTTTAAAACCTGCCCATTGCTCGCATGTTTGACAAAATTTATATTTTTTATACTCGCCAGCTTCATGTATTTCCCTAATTCTTCGAAATTCATCGCCATGCCAGACACTATACAGCCCATCCTTAAACACATTACCCAGGTTAGTCTCGCGATAACCATCTAAACAACAAATTCGCACATCACCATTGTAGTCGATATTCATACTGTCATATATTTCTCGACAAGGGTACCTATCCAAAACCGATACTTCCTTTTCAATTTTTCTATCATCAGACCAAACCTCATTTATTCGAACAGAATCGGCATGCTGAGTCCAAAAATTCACAAAACTTTCTCTCTCGCTGGCATTACACTCTTCAGCGGAAAAACTTACAGAAATTCTAGGTTTTTTCCGTTCACCTCTTTTTTTCAATAACAAAAAAACTGAGTCGGTGATTAGTTCAAGTTCATCCGTAGCTCTAGTTTTTAACAATGTTTCTTTTGTTGTCGCATCTATACTCACTGATATCTGGTCTAGGTGCTCCACAAGAAACTCAGCCATATCTTCAGTTATCAATAAAGCATTAGTATTAATTGAAACCGGCAACCCCCTTACTGCCGCTTCTAGAACAAAGCTTCGAAACAGTTTATTATTCAAGAGCGGTTCAGACCAGAAGCTCGGGGAAAGCGTGGGCCTAGCCTCTTTAACCTCGTCAAAAATCTTAATTATAGATTCAATTGGCATAGAGCCTAAACTTTTCTTAAGCTTTATCCCTCTTGGATAGCTCTCACTATGAACCAGGCATTTTTGACAGGCCAGGTTACAAGCATTCTCATGAATTCCAAAAATGAGCTTTTTGGGATAATCTGGCAAAGGGTGCATTCAAGTACGTCCTCATGGCTTTATCAACCAATCAAATAAATTTATATACTTCGATTAACCGTACAACATAACTATTATAATCTCAAACCATAAACCCCATCTTAAAAACAAATACCCTAATTACAATTCACCTTGCTTCACTGGACTACTTTAAGTTGAGGTAAGGGAATAACAAACTGTCCGCCATTTTTGATATAGCGTTCGTGTTTACCGACAATAGGGCTCGCATATTGCCAAGCGAGAACCACAACTACATCGGGCTTCTCTTCATAAAGTATCGAGGAGGGTTTCACTTCAAGGTGACACCCAGGGCTATATAAACCGTGTTTCATTGAATTATCATCGATCAAATAATCCAATTTATCAAACAACTCATAGTGATACATCAATGTCGCTACCGTTGTTGATGCTCCATACCCAGCTACCGACTTTCCCTGTTTGCGAACTTTGTCTAAAAATTCTAAAATTGCGTCCTTACAAGCCAAAATTCTCTGTTCATAATCCTGAAATATTTTAGGACGGTGAAGACCTCGTTTAGTTTCTTCCGCTATCATCTCGCGAACAATTTGCTTCTCCTTTTGAGGCCCTCCGGTCTTTTGAACAAATCCTCGGAAAGACCCCCCCTTTGATAAATTCTTCTGTATATCAAACAAGTGAAGCCCATGTTTTGAGAAAAAGCGGCTCAATGGATCAATAGAGTGATAGGACAAATGTTCATGATAAACAGTATCAAAGACAAAGTTGTCGATGATATCCAATAAATATGAGACCTCGAATACGAACACACCGCCTTGATCAAGGATTGTCGCAATTCCCTTTGCAACATCTGCCAATTGATCAGCATGCGCAAAAACATTATTAGCAACGACCAACTTTGCGGGCCCTTGATCTTGAAGAATTTTTGCGGCAAGCTCCGCGGTAAAAAAATCCGGAACTGTTGGAATGCCAGATTCAGACGCCTGCCGAGCAATTTCCAATGCGGGATCAACCCCCTGAACCCGCATATCCTTTTCTTTAAAAAATCGCAACAACGTACCATCGTTACTACCTATCTCCAGAACCAATGATTTTGGGGCCAGATTAAAACCTGTTGCGATATCATCCGCATATTTTCGAAAATGCTCCACCAGCCCAGCAGAACTGGAAGTACGAAAAATATAATCTCTAAACAGTAAATCGGGATTAACAATATCCAAGTTTTGCACATGTCCACAGTCTTGGCATTGATAGAGATCTAACGGAATGAGAGGCTGGGGCAAGTCTTTTTTATCAGCTCCGACAAATGCATCCGCTATCGGGGACGGTAAAATCGGCATCACGAGGATAAAATTTTCACTATCACACAAGCGGCATGATTTCCGCCTTGATACATAATTAGCCATAGTTCATTATCTTAATTAATTGGAGTCAAATTTCTTTCAAACGGCGAGACAGTGATTCGGGCCAATGCAACGATAGCCCACCATCAATTAAAATACTTTGTCCGGTTACGAAAGATGCCTGATGGCTACACAAAAAGGAAATAACGTTGGCCGAATCTTCAGTTGTTCCCATGCGTTTTAAGGGAACAATACTTTCATACAATTCGATCAGCGGCTTATTCTTTAGATAGAACTCTTTCGATTCCTCTTTCAAGAAAGTAAAAGTCGAAATACCATTGACCCGAATTTTTTTGGCCCCCAAGTTCAAGGCGTAATATCGCATCATTTGATCTAGCCCGGCCTTAGCGACATGGTAGCTAACCGCTTGGCCCTCACCAACATATTGGGAAAAAACGGAACTAACCATTACCAACCCATTATCTTCGGTCTCCGAGAACTGGGGCGCCAAGTGCTCCACAATGGTTTTCGTTGCGGTAAGAGTCGTTTGAAACTCTCCCATCCAATCATCACCTTTGCCTCGATAGCGTTGGAGAAATACACAATAGTTTACTTTGCCATTCTCCTTCACTATTTTATCCAAAGTAGAGCGAATAGAATCGTTGTCATCGATATCTGCTTTATAGCTATGAATTTTTCCTGACTTCAAGTCCTCGGCAGGCACTTCAGTTCTTCCTACAACTGACACCACATCGCCACGTTCTGCCAACTGCCGTGTAACAACTCGGCCTAAACCTCGGGTGCCACCAATAATAATAGAATGAGTCATTTATTAAATATTCCTAAGTTTTTGGTTGAAAATAGCCCTGTCTTACGAGGATTTAATTATCCATTTTTATCAAACAACGACCTGTTATTTCACCGTCACGCATTTTTTGAATTGCCGTATTAATTTCGCTGAGCAAAAAATAGTCTGTGATGAGAGGCTTAAGTTGAATTCGGCCCGCATCAAGTAATTTCTGATAACGGGGTATGTCTTCGTGTGGAATGGATTCACCGCCATGGGAGCCACTTATTGTTTTTCCGAAGTGGAGCGGTAAAGAATAAATATTTACGTTATTTCCTTTCCTTGGAACCCCTACCAGGACAACACGTCCTTTGGAACTCGTCAAGTCATAGCCCATCTCGATAATAGCGGGTTGTCCCGTGTTATCGATAAAGGCATCCACTCCCTGATCCCCCAAAACTTCTTTAATCTTCGCCTTTGCGTCAGCCTTATTGGAATTGATGGTATGGGTGGCACCAAATGCTTTAGCCAGCTCAAGTCGATCATCATGCAAATCAACAGCAATTATAGGATAGGCCGAGAGTAAGTTAGCGGCCTGAACAATGTTAAGCCCTACTCCACCAGCACCAAATACCACAACGGATTCGCCCAATTTTATTTTGGCATTGTTTTCCGCCACACCAAATCCGGTAGTGACCGCACAACCAAAGAGCGAAGCTATTTCCATATCAGTCGTGGCATCAACCCGGGTCACTCGATTTTCCGAAACAATAGCATAGTCGTTAAATGTTGCAATTAACCCAGCATTCAATGGCTTTCCATTCCAGGTATAACGGGGTGGAATAGATTCTATTCCCTGACTCTTACGCCAATGAAGAACAACGTGGTTTCCAGGTTTTACAAATTTTACTCCAGCACCCACAGACTGGACGATCCCCGATGCTTCATGACCCAGTAAATGCGGAAGATATTTGTCTTCCCCCTTGGCCCCATCAATTTCGCCAAGCTGGGAACCGCAAATGCCACTACAATGTATTTTGACCAGAACTTGGCCCACTTCAAGCTCACGGGGGAGCTCGACCCTGTCAACAACCAAGGGTTTATTCTGTCCGACAAGAATGGCCGCGTTCATACTTTTAGGGAATCGCATTTTCAGTCACTCAAAATAGATGAAAGAATGGTCCCCGGTATAGCCGGTCTGTTTGAACCACCAGCTCCATTCTTCCGGGTTGCAAAAAGCCTCGCAAGTTACCTGCCAGTAAAGCAGGTTCGCCTTTTCAATTTCGTTGCGGTAAGACTCCACGCATAAATATTTATTTTGCTTTCCTACACGTTCCATTTCCCGTAGCGCCTTATCCAAATCATAGTTATGCAGGTTGTGAAGGGTGGTAATCGAATAAACAAGGTCAAAGTGGTTATCTGGGAATGGCAATTGATTTGCATTTCCTATCTGCAAACAGTCCTTGATTTCTTCCTTGGAATTGGCAATCGCGTAATCCGAAATATCTATTCCATAAATTTCGATTCCTGGAACCAGCAGAGATATTTCATAAAGCAAAAATCCTTTTCCACAACCTATATCAAGAACCTTATCACCATCCTTAAGACCATAATGTTCGATCATGGCTTTTGCGACTGGCGCCCAACGACCGGCCATATAACGATAGCCTCCGTAACATATTCTGCGATCGCCATCCCAATAATCAAACCCCCATTTTTTAGCCAACTCAGCGGCTTTCTCTTTAGGAAATTCAGGATCGTTCACCCGCGCAAGGTAATCGCGTACGGTGCTTTTATGTACTGAGGAAAGAAAGTCTAGATATGCCAAGGTCAGGCCTCATTTGAATTGAAAAATGTTTGTGCTTTTTTTAGTTGTATTAATTTGCTTTGTTCAGGATCCAGGGTCGGGTTGGCAAAGCGGCGTCTTATTGCAGCATCCGGCAAAAACTCATTCAACATAAGACAGCACCACTTTATCTTAAAAACAGGGAAAAGCAAGCGCGCCCGTTTAGCCAACTCCGCCTTGTTTTCTGAATAGCCCAAAGCCTCTGAAATAAAAACATCTAAATATTTTAGCGAAACGGGAACTGCCGGTTGCAAAAAAAAATCTCCAACCATTTTTGCGGGATCATCCCAACCCGCATACTCGAAGTCAATAAAACAGACCTCTCCAGAGTTTTTTAACAAAGCATTATGAAAACCAAAATCCGATGGAGAAATACACCGGTCCTTGGCATTTAGTTCCTTAGAAATCGATCCGTCTCCACTAGAAATTTCGTCTTTTATTGACTTCCATGCATTTTCAATTTCCTTCACAAACGAAATCACTTTACGGTCTAGTTCTGACTCTACAGGCAAATGCCTCAAACGATTTAAGCGCTCATCTATGATTGAAAAATGCCGCTCTATACTAAAGCAACCTTCGGATGCTGTTGGGAGAGTTTGATCTCGATCTTGCCGGTCATTGAGCCCCTTAATAAAACTAGCCGCCTCCATGATATGCTGTTGGGTCAATTCTGAATTTCTCAGCTTTCTCCCTTCGACAAACTCATATAAACCTATATTATTTTTTTGGTCACAAAAAATCGGTTTCGGAACACAATCCAGCCCGATATTTAATGCATAAGAAAGAAAAGCATATTCGGCAGCAAGACGATTGCGCGTATCAGAAGGGTGGCTGTAATATGTTTTAGCAAGGTATTTTCCAGCTTTAGTTTGAACCGAAACTACTCTATTGTTGCCGCCCCCATATATAGGGTTAATCTCTATCCCATCAGAATCGATACCGGCACCCACTAACATATCTGCGAGGGATGACTTTAGGTTTTCCATATCATCTCAAAATAATTTCTGATTTCCTTCCAGGATTCGAGTCTGGCCTTCATCGCCTCCTCATCGTGACTATTTTCCGGATCGAACAAAATGCGTCCTGTCTTTTGAGGAAATCCAGGCATCAATAAAATTTCAGGCAGATCGTCGATGAAAAAATCGCATTCGCATTGGGCGATACGAGCTATCTTATCTTTTTTAGTCACTTCAAAAAAAATCTGATCCGGCTCGATCAGGTTTTTAATACCCTCCACTAAACGACTTTCAATCCATCCTCTGGCGGCCTCGTGAAGATCGTATTTCGGACCTATGAAAGGATTTTTGGTTTTGTGGCTAACAATGACCATAGCTACACCTCTATTACGGGCAAGCTGCATAAACTCGATTGCCCCGGGATAGGCTACTGCATCACCCATCCTTGTCCCATAGACGTACCCCTGCATTTCAGTCCATGTATCTTCGTTATCGGTCTTTCTCAGATAATCGCGCACTGCCAGTTTAGACCTGGGCAGGTCTGCGGGGACCAGCTGTTTCTCAATGGCGACTTTATAGAACAGTTCGTCATAGCTGACAATGGTATTGTCAAAATCAAATCCGATCCGCATTCTAAGTGTGTTTGTATGCGGCTAATACTTGGTGGGCAATATTCTCTTCGGTTAAACCGTATTTTTTTCTAGCATAACTCTGAGAGCCGACTTCGTGCATGAATTCGTCATCTGTGCCAAAAGAGATCAGTCTACCTTTCATGGGAGCTTGTCTAGCCAGCCATTCTGCAATACTGCCCGCAAGTCCCCCAATTTTATTATGCTCTTCCACAACAGCCACAACAGGGTAATCGGTAAACACATTCATTATTGTTTTTTCATCAAGCGGTTTAACCGTATGAAAGCTTTCAACCCGAGCATTAACCCCCTGCGAAGATAGTATCTCCGACGCCTTCACTACTATAGGCAATAAGATTCCGGTACTGACCAGGCAGACATCCGAACCTTCTTTGACAGTAATAGAACGACCAATTTCAAAATGATCATCTTTCTTGGGAGTAACTGCCTCACCTTTTTTACCAATACGAATATACACCGGCCCTTCTTGCTGGAGAGCAGCCCGAAGACACTGGCGAAGTTCCACTTCATCTGCTGGCGCAAGAACAGTCATGTTTGGCAACACTCTCATAATAGCCAAGTCCTCACAGGAATGATGAGTAGGCCCGAGGTCGGCATAAGACAACCCAGAGCCCGTTCCAACAATAGTGACGGGGACATTTTGATAACAAGCATCAACCCTTATTTGCTCATAACATCGCGTAGTCGTAAAAGGGGTGATCGTGTATATAATCGGCCGCAGCCCAGAAAGGGCCATTCCAGCAGCCACGCCCATCATATTGGCTTCAGCCACACCACAATTGAAAAAACGTCTTCCGTTTTGCCCTTTGAACTTATCAAACAATCTATTACCTATATCTCCCGATAAAAGTACTATGCGGGAATCTTCGGCACTCAGTTTTGTGGCTTCGTCAGCGAAAGCATTTCTCATTTAACGAGTCCTAGTTCTTTATGAGCGGAAACAAGTTCTTCTTTTGAGGGAATCCTGTAATGCCAATTGTTGTCATCCTCCATAAAAGAAACGCCCTTACCTTTTACCGTATGCGCAATTACCGCAACCGGTTTCCCCTCGCTGTTTTTTTCTTTAGTTAAAACCTCTACAAGTGCGCCCATATCGTGACCATTAATTTCGCAGGCATCCCAACCGAATGCACGCCATTTATCTACCAGCGGAGTCAACGCCAAAATTTCTTCACTTCGACCTGTAGCCTGCCATTTGTTGAAGTCAATGACCACCATAAGATTATCAACTTTCTGGGCCGCAGCCATCATGGCAGCCTCCCACACAGACCCTTCATTACACTCGCCGTCACTTAGAAGCGCAACCACTTTATAGCTTTGTTTCTGAATCCGGGCAGACAATGCCATCCCCAACCCAATCGGCAAGCCATGCCCAAGAGAGCCTGTAGCCGCTTCAATTCCAGCTAAATGATCCGGAGTAGGAGGATGCTCTGCAAAAATCCCCCCATCTTCCCCATAGGAATCCAACATTGATTCAGGGTAAAAACCTTTCATTGCCAGAACCTGAAATAAAGCCGCCGCGCCATGTCCTTTGCTCAATATGAAGCGGTCCCGTTCAGGGTCTCTAGGTTTTTTTGGGTCAATCTGCAAACTGTGAAAATATACTGCCACGAGAATATCAACGCAGGAAAGACAGGAACCCAGATGCGGAGTTTTTGTCCTATGTGAAGTGGAGATGATTCGTCCACGAATCTCGCTAGCAATTTCCTGTAATTTTTCCAATTCCATTCCAGAATTTCTATTTAAGGTTTATGAACATAATCCCAATGCATATCACGAAGATCACCTAAATTGGATTGCACCCATTCAATGCAATCTTCCAATCCCTCATCCAAAGAAACCTCGTCCTTCCAGCCAAGACCCTGGCGGATCTTGGAGCTATCCAGCATGTACGCAGCATCCTTACCAAGACGCTCTCCTACAACCTCAACACAATTATCAAAATCAGCATCCAGTTTCTGACAAATCTTTTCCACCAACTCACGCACCGTCACAATCTCATTGGTTGAGATGTGGTAGGTTTCTCCCGGAATTCCCTGTGTGGCTATTTTATGAGTCGCGCTTGCAACATCGCGAAAATGAATGAAAGATCTTTTAGAGTGTCCACCTCCGTGAAGCTGAAGCTTTTTGCCGGTCAATATCGATAGAATTGTTCTTGGAATGATCCGATAGAGTTGTTGCCCCGGACCATAAACATTGGCCGCACGCGTAAAAACTACAGGAAACTTATAGGCATCAAAAAAGGTCTTCAGGCTCATGTCTGCGGCGGCACGCGAAACAGCATAGGGCGTGCTTGGATTAAAGGGTATATCTTCCTTAATAAATCCATCCGTGCTTCCATAAACCTCAGGAGTCGTCACATGAACGTATTTGTTTAAAAAATCGAAATGTCTCAAGCGATCATGCAGACGGATGGTCGACACCACGTTTGTCATGAACCAGTGATCCGGGTATTCCCAGCTTTGAGCAACCATACCCTGAGCGGCAAAATTAACCACAAATGTTGGCTTTTCGTTTTTTACCAAAGATACAATTTCTTCCAGGTTCTTGTTTAGGTCATATTTATAAAACCTGAAATCAGCATCCTTCCCATTCCAGCGGTAGGGTAAAAAGGCTTTATGCAGTTCATCTGATCGGCTTGCGCCCATCACTGAATGTCCCTGTTTAAGCAAAAAATCTACGAAGCTTGCCCCAGAAAACGAGTTACTCCCAATAATAAAATATTTTTCCGCCATAATCATTCAGCCAGGGGATTGTTATCATAAAGCCACTGCATGATCATGTGACCTACTACTAATTGCATATCCTCTGCAATTTGCATATCGTCTATAGGAAAGTGAATCGCAACATCCGCCAGAGATTTACACTGCCCTCCTGAATAGCCAAGAATAGCAAATGACTTTATATCCATGGTCTTGGAATGTTCCAGCACTTTGACTACATTGGGTGAGTTCCCACTACCAGAAAGAACAATGAGCAGGTCGCCCTTCTCTCCCTGTACAGCAAGTTGTTCGGAAAAAATACTCTCGTAACCCACATCGTTAGCAAGGCAAGTTATCACTGCAGGGTTAGCAGAGAGTGCCAGGGCTTTTATGCCACCACCGGTACGCTTGGCAACCCCATACAGAAAATCGTTCACCAGATGACTCGCATTTCCCGCACTGCCACCATTTCCACAAAAAAATACTTGTCGTCCCGTTTCCCAGCAATTACGCATTTCTCGTGCTAGCTGTGCCACCCCAGACCATTCCGTTGAGCCCAAGATAGATTGTAGGCGCGTCGCATATCCCGCAAAAAACTCCTCCTGAGATTTATTAGAATCCATAGTTATCTGTTAGCAAATAAAGTGCTTTGCATCCACTTGAGGTTGTAACAATGCTCTTCGTCTTTAACAATGCCACTACGGTATTTTTCAATGATTTCTTCCACAGCATGCTCCACTGTTTTTTTCGGCTTAAACCCAGTAGCAAGAAGTTTATCAGAGTTGACTCGATACGAACGTGGATCATTCGATTCGGTCACCTCGATTTCCACAGGAATGTGCTTTGCAGCCAGTTTAGCTATATCAAGAATCGATATGTTTTCAAAACCTGCATTGTATATACCACAAACATCCGGGTGATCGATTAAGTGGAGATAAACATCGGTAATATCGTCAATATGAATATTAGGCCGAATTTGTTTGCCACCAAACACTGTGATTTTCCCCTTCGACAGTGCTTGCATTGTCAGCATATTTACAGATACATCTAAACGCATGCGAGGTGAATAACCACAAACCGTTGCGGGCCGAACAATCTGAACCCTCATTCTATCGGCGTAGCTAAGAAGCACACGTTCCGAAACCATTTTTGTTTTGTTGTATTCAGAAATCGGCTTTAACTCAAGGTCTTCAGTAACCTTCTCCTCCTCCTTGATGCCATAGACGCTTCCTGATGAGGCGAAAATGAACTGCTTGACACCAGTTCGAGCCGCCTTATCGGCAAGTTGCATGGTGGCTAGCGCACTGATCTCCCAAGTCAATTTGGGGTCAAGGTCACTGCAAGGATCGTTAGCCACCGAAGACAAATGAATGATGACATCAATACCATCCAGTGAAATCTTATCGATATCACACACATCCCCTTGAATTATTTCTAATTTTGGATGGGGCTTAAGAAAGTTACCAAACCACATGATATCCAGCACTCGCACATTATAATTTCGGGCAAGTAGTTTGGGAACGAGCACACCTCCCTTATACCCACATCCCCCTGTCACTAATATATTCATTCAGACTTCCTTACATAATAAGTTTTGAAACATAACCAAACATTCTTTTGAGACTCAGCGAAAAGCTTCATGTCAAACTGTCAAGTGTTTGATCTGTGCTGGTCTCCCTCCCCGGTTTTAGCCATTCCCCTAAAAGAAGGACTGCGCTCGAGTAGCTGTTGGTAGGTTCCCTGTGCGATCAGTCGACCTTGATCCAATTCCATAATAACATCACAATGCCTGACTGTGGTCATCCGGTGCGCGATGATTATAACGGTGAGGTCACGTTTGAGCCCTTCAATAGAACTCATTACCGCTTTTTCAGTCGAGTTATCTAAAGCACTGGTTGCTTCATCGAATACCAGCACACTGGCTCGCTTGTACAGGGCACGAGCAATACCGATGCGTTGGCGTTGGCCGCCTGAGAGACGAATGCCTCGTTCCCCTACGGAGACTTGATAGCCTTCGGCCAGACTATCGATAAAGTCAGCAATTTGTGCCTGCTGGGCCGCTTGTTGCACCCTGTCCATATCGATGTCCTCAAGTGGAACGCCGAATGCGATGTTCTCGGCAAGGGTGTTATCTGACAGATAAATGCTTTGCGGTACATGGGCAATGGTTCCTTGCCAGGCCCTGATTTGATGGTCGGTGACAGGTTGTCCATCAACCAAAACTTCACCTTTAGTAGGCATTAAAAGACCCATCAATATATCCAGGACCGTGCTCTTGCCACTACCCGTCATGCCGACAAAACCAATCCGTGAACCTTTGGGAATATTGAGATCCAGGTCCTCCAGTACCCAGGGGCTTTCTTGGGTATAACGGAAACTCACTCCCTTGCATTGGATGGAGTCTTTGAAGTTTAGGGGTGCGGGATCAGGCTGAAGATATTCTTCTGGCAAAGGCTGATCAAGAAGCTTCAAGGTATCAATCAGAGATGCATGAGCCCCTGAAATGGTTGTCCAAGCCCCATAGCTCTGTTGCAGGGCGGGTAGCACTCGTTGTGCCCCAATTGCCAATGCTCCAAGTACTGGCACAGATCCAGCAAGACCCCCGACCTCAAGGCTAAGGATATAAGATAGGGCAGTGATCAATATCATTCCCAGCGATTCCAGGGCATAGCGGGGATAATTAACCACAAAATTGTTATTACCCTGCGCCCACCGTAAGGGGCGATCGGCTTTCCGGTAAACATCGCTGTATACAGACTGGGCTCCCTCTAGCAGAACATCACGAATCCCCCCCAAACCTTCCTGCAATGCTTTAACCACCTGAGTCTGCTCATGGGCAATGCGCTGGCTATTGAGGCGTACCCTTTGACGAGTTAACCAGCTGATCAGCCCGTAGCTGAATCCAAAAATAACTATCGTTGCTGAGGCCACCATGGGATCAATCAAAAACAGAGCCACGGTTATAGCCATCGATAATATGAGGGAGCTTATTAAAAATAAAAACGGCAGCAACACTTCGAATACAACGCCGTTGACCTTATAAGTGATACTACTGATCACCTCACTGCTGTTGCGGGCCACATGCACTCGATAAGGCTGATAGAGAGTTCTCCGGTAGACCTCGATACTGATATCTGCGCCGCTGGCAAACGCCACCCGGGTATTCAGCCATAATAATAGTATGCGAAAAGCACCCGCTATGAGGGCAACCCCTCCAAATGCAAGGGTCAAAGGTAAGACCAGTTGATCGGCTGACGTGATACCAAAACTTGGTGCCATATCCAGAACAAAGGGATGGTTGAAAACTTTTTCAGGAACAATAAGTATACCCAGGAACGGGAGTACGATTCCCAAACTGATCATTTCCACGAAGGCACTAAAAATGACCAAACCCAGTAACAACCAAAGCTGAAAACGACGATGTGGGCTGAGGTGACGCCATAGGCGGAGAAATAAGGTTGGAAGCGCGGTGGTCTCGGTGGTGGGGTTCACTATATTGGGCTTATCCAATAAAAAATATTAGTTTGTTGAAATAACCAGTAGATAGCCATCTGGGAGAAAATGCTTCAAACATCAGAGTCGGTTCGTTAGCATGGATGGATTTGTAAGGCAAAGGAGTACATATATCGCTGAATATAAATAAAATAAATTGCGCTCTAATTTATAAGTTTAATCATCTGGATATAATAAAGTTAAAAATTCCTAGCAGGGCATATTATATACCATTCTAATATATAAGTTTGAGATGATTATATTGGAATTCAGAACTCGTATTATTTAGATATGTTATTCTGCCAACCTTGATTCCCTAGTCTCATAATCAGCCTTTTGTTTTTTTAAATTCTAATTTAAAACTTTTCAAGTCCCCGGAGGAGTTCATAAGGTTTATGCCAGATGAAATAAAATTTATAACCCGATTTCAATCGGTAAAGTCTTTTGGCGTAAAAGTGGCTTTCTTAAACACGCGATTCAGTTATCTTTGTTTCGGGGTAAGTTTGCTCTTCGTAAGCGCCCTGTTGATTGGGCGATCCTATAAATCTGTCAATTTTATCCCAGGTTGTTTGGAAAGCTACGCATAAAATTGTGCTCCCAAGTTGAGTTTGATTAAATAATAAGGATTGAAAATATGAATCACGGTTTAATGTTTTCTATAATTATACCTACTTATAATCGAGCAGATTTAATTTTGAAAACCGTTGAAAGTTATTTGCAACAAAACTACCTAAAGTTTGAAGTAATTGTGGTTGATGATGGCAGTACCGATAATACCAGGGAAGTATTGTCAGCAATCAAAGATGATAGGGTTGCTTATTACTATAAAGAAAATTCGGAAAGAGGGGCGGCAAGAAATTACGGAGCTTCTTTGGCAAAAGGAGCCTATATAAATTTTTGCGACAGCGATGATTACGTATATAAACATCATTTGTCCGTTGCGTATAAGTATATAGAAAAGCAGAGCCCAGATGTGTTTCATTTGGGGCACCATATAATTAATAAAGATAAGATTGAGCGCGCTGAAAATCGAACAGGAATATTGAACGAATTTAATTTGAAGAGAAATTATTTCATTTTAAATAGTATCTTTATTAAAAGGGAGATCGCTTTAGAAAATAAGTTTGTAGAAGATAGAAAATTGGCTGGCTCTGAGGACTGGTTATTATGGTTAATCTTGTCTGCTCAATATGACATCATTGGGTTTGGCGAAATCACATCTGCATTAGTACAGCACGAAGGAAGATCTATGGTGCAAGTGGAAGGGGCGAAGACGTTAGCAAGAATCACCTTGCTCAATAAGTATTTAGAAGAAAATGTTTCAATGCAAACCAAATATGAAAAAGCAATTCCTGTGGTTTTTGGTAGTGGAAATTTGTTGGTGGCGTTAGATTTTGCATTGGAAAAAAATAAAATATCTTCCCTCAAATATCTGTTTAAATCTATCAGCTATGATCCTGCAATAATTTTCACAAGGCGATTTTTGGCAGTATTAAAGCATTTAATTCTACGCTGGTAGGGATTCGATTTTTTTAGCTTGTCTCGCAGTTTTCGATCTGTTCATAACTGAACCTGGGTTTCCTAATCCATGTCTGTATTGAAACGTCGGTTAAGTGAGAGCATAAATAAACTTGTCTGAAAATGTTTGTCCAAACTAAAACGGATAGTTGATTTTACTTCATGAAATGAAGTACATCGTAGTTCGGGTTGCTCAGGGTTCCAGAAAACCCTTGGTTTCAAAAAGCCTCATGAGTTATTCTTCCTAAGGAACACTTTACAAACTGTTGCCCCTATAGCTTGAGTCTTCCTGGGGTAGCGAATTATTATTTTAGTGAACACAATACCTTGAAAAAGAGACCTCTCAATATTTTACTGTGGGTTTTTGCGGCTGGAATATTATATTTATGCCTGCAGTCGATTGACCTCGATAGGGCTTGGATAGAATTTTCTCGAGCGAATCCATTTTGGTTGTTTTGGGCTGTTTTTTTTAACGCCTGCATTTTGTTGGTATGGACTTCGCTATGGCATTTGCTCCTGCCAGAAAAAATATCTGTTCCTTTTTCCAGAATATTTCAGGCAAATTCTTATATGTCTACATCCTGTAATACCATTCCTTTCCCCGGGGGGCATGCAGTGGGGGTCATAGCTTTGGCTCGCAGAGCAAAGGTGGGGCACTCGGTTGCTCTGTCTGTATTGGCACTTGATCAACTCATGGAAGGATTTGCCAAGATTTTTGTTCTGACTTTGGTGGCAATTTTTGTTCCTTTGCCTGAGTTAATGGGGCAGGGGATTCTGGTATTTGTAGTTGCAATCGGTATTTTTGCCGCAATAATGTTTTACTTCGCCCATAAGCAACCGAGCCACTTTGAAGAGAAAGATGCTGCAAACTTTACAGGTAAAATCAGAAAGTTTGTATCGCGTTGGTCTGTGCACCTGGAAATTTTAAGAGATGTGCGAACATTCAGTTTTGGTCTATTGTTGGCATTTTTGATGATGTTTGCCCAGACGTTGGGAATTTGGGCAGTGCAACAAAGCCTTGGCTTCGATCTACCTTTGTGGGCACCCATTTTAGTTATGGGCGCTTTGAACCTTGCGACGGTTCTGCCTATTACTCCTGGAAATTTTGGAATCTACGAGGGCACCGCTTTCCTAGTTTATCAATTTTACGGACTTTCTTCCGAGTCCGCTCTAAGCCTGGCATTCCTGCAGCATCTTTGTTTCCTAATTCCTATGGTGGGGACGGGCTACCTGGTTCTTTTGTTTCTAAATTCGGCTCAAAAGCAAAGCTTGTCAGATGAAAAATGGGTTCCCGATGAAACTTAATGAGATTTTTCTGGGCTAGAAAATTATCCTCTCTATCTAATAATCATATATAGAAATTATGTGCATATGTTGATAGATATGCTTGGATCGTAACCCCATGAGCTTTGCCCAGGGTAAATTTATTTATTCCCGAAACCTTTGAAAATTTTTACCTTATTGTTTCTAGTTTGGAAATAATCTGATGGAAAAATTAATCACGGATGTAGGGCATAGCGCATATTAGATTTACAATAGATGTTCCCTGTTGTTGCGAGTTTGGACAAACTATTTTCCTCAGGTTGAATTATTTTGCCAGTTGCAGTTGGAATTGAGTTGGGCTTGGAATAGATTTGGTGTTATACTCCACCCTTAATAAAAGGGTTGCGGTTGTCAGTGTGAAGCGGTTTATGAGCCTTTTAACTTGATTCGTCAAGGTTGGAGGTCCGCACCGGGTTAATGAGTTAGATTATTAATCCGCTAAAAAGCTTGGCAGAATTTCGGGCCCATGTAAAATTTGGGAAGGTTCGTTGGTAAATTTGATTGGCCTTGCCGCTAAAAATGTTGGAGGTTAACTGTTATGGCAGAGGGAAAAGTAAAGTGGTTTAACGATAGTAAAGGTTATGGGTTTATAGAGTCTAGTGACGGAGAAGATTGTTTCGTCCATTTTTCTGAAATTCAAGGGGACGGTTTTAAGACTCTTGCAGAAGGCCAGGCAGTCGAATTTGAGAAGAGCATGGGACAAAAGGGGCCACAGGCATCCAAAGTAATTCCTAAATAAATTTTGTTTGAGAAAAAGCCGACGGAGTATTCCCTCCGTCGGCTTTTTTGTGTCAATTTTCATTCAATATCTTTTCTACCTGTTCCCAAACCTGGTCTACAGTTATATTTCCGAAATGGAACTCACCTGAATCTGCCCCTTCAGCATTATCATTCTGATTAACTTTAATAATCCTACATAGGTTTTCAGGAACTTCATATGGACCGGAACCAATGGGCGAAATGATCCCGAAAAGTGCCACAATGGGAGTCTTCACGGCAAGCCCAATATGCAGGGGGCCTGTATCAGAGGTTACCATGAGTCCGGCCTTTGAGATAATGTCAGCGTTTACCAAAATAGGTTGGCTACAGACCTCCGCCACCCGTGGGCTATCAAGTTGATTTAAAAGTGTGAGGCTACGTTTTTTTTCATTTGGTCCTCCTCCTAGAATTATATTCCAGGATGTTGTGTTGAGAATTCGCTTTGCAAGTTCAAAGAAACGATCCACCATCCATCGTCTGCTCTCAACTGCTGCGCCCAAATTCAGATAAACATATTTTTTAGGACTAAAGCCATAGTTTTTCAAAATTTGTTGCGATTTATCCAGAGTTTTTGGATCAAAATATATTTCCATTTGTCCCCCATCTGGTTTCACGCCAAAATTTTCCAACATGATTAGCCTTCTTTGTATCGCATGAACGTGTGAATCAATTTTTGTTCGGTGAGATGGAGGTATCCAATCTAAATTCTGGTGGCACCAGATGGGCAATGATCGAAACCAGGGTAACATCCGTTTGAAATTTCGGTTGGCGTGAAAAATAAAAATAGCGTCATAGTGTCTGCCAAATAATTGAATTCCTAAAATGGGCTGGTTGTACCATTGCTCCCGGTATTCAAAAACTTTATTCAAATGCGGATTGGACTCAAATAAAGGTGTCCAGTTTGTATTTGCAACAAAGTCAATTTTAACTTCAGGGAATGCTTTCTTTAAGGCTCGTATACCAGGTGTTGCCCAAAGGCAATCTCCCATTCCTGTAGAGCTAACTATGAGAACCTTTTTCATAAATGACGCAATTATTTTTACTAAAAATTATTAATTAAAATTCCTGTAGTACCGACTTAGAATTAATTTTACCTGAAATAAAACCTGATTTTTAATGGAAAATATTAATGGGCATTAATTTCCAAGTATCCGCTATTTTTATTAACCCTGAAAATATTGGGGCCTGTCATAATTGTGGCTTAATGTTCAAATCTACAAATGGTGCAGGTATCAGGCCATGTCAGAAGCTTAATTTCAAGAACCTGGCTAAAATATGGTACGCTTGGGCTTTTTCAGCAATAAATCACCCTTTCCTCTTAGTATTTGGGTCAATAGGGAAAGAATTAAAATGTCATTATGGAATGAACTGAATTTTTTGCAAACTTAAAAACCAGAGGTACGGTCATGACAAAAGGTGCTTTCACACCCAATGCTGGAGATAGCATTATTGTGCGTTTGAAAATTGAGGGCCAAGCTCAAGGACTCTCTCAGGTAACATCCCGAATCGCAGAACTCAATGGACATATTGGTGCGATAGATTTGGTTCGTCCACTTTCTGGAGGAGCTTCTATTCGGGACTTCAGCATTTATACGTCTGGATCGGATCATGGTGATGAAATAGTTGCGGCATTGAAAACAGTTAAGGGAGTGGAAGTCATCCACTCTTCTGATCGTACGTTTCTTATGCATTTAGGAGGAAAAATTGAAGTTACCAGTCGTCAAACCCTGAAAACCAGAGATGACCTTTCCATGGCTTATACTCCTGGTGTAGGCCGGGTTTGTACTGCGATTCACCAGAATCCTGAAGAAGTGTACAAGTTGACGATCAAACGCAACATGGTTGCGATTGTGACGGATGGTACCGCAGTTCTTGGGTTGGGCAATATAGGGCCAGAAGCTGCAATGCCTGTTATGGAAGGCAAGGCAATGTTGTTTAAAGAATTTGCCGGCGTCGATGCCTTCCCGATATGTCTGAATACCAAAACAGTGGATGAGGTTGTGAACACTGTCCGGGCCATTGCACCTGGTTTTGGTGGAATCAACTTAGAAGATATTGCAGCCCCCCATTGCTTTGAGATTGAAAGGAGACTGCAAGAGGAACTGGATATTCCGGTTTTTCATGATGACCAGCACGGAACGGCAGTAGTGGTTTCTTCAGCGTTAATCAATGCTTTGAAACTTTTGGACAAAAAACCAGAAAACATCAAGGTTGTAGTTTTAGGTGCGGGTGCGGCTGGGACAGCCTGTACTAAAATGATTAAACAACTTAAGGTGAAAAATATAATTGCCTGTGACCGCAACGGGGCCATACATAAATCTAGAAGCGACCTTAATGAGGCCAAGCAATGGTTTGCAGAAAATACCAACCCGGAGGGGTTGAAAGGGAGTTTGAAGGAGGTAATTGCCGGCGCCGATGTGTTTCTCGGAGTTTCCGGTCCGCGTCAATTGAGTGTTGACGACATAAAAAAAATGGCTAAAGATCCTATAGTTTTTGCGCTGGCAAATCCAGTTCCGGAAATACTACCTGAAGAGGCTGGGCCTCATGTAGCGGTCATGGCAACAGGTAGAAGTGATTACCCTAACCAGATTAACAATGTTTTGTGTTTTCCTGGTCTTTTTAAAGGTGCTCTGGATTGTCTGGCAACCCATATCAATGAGGAAATGAAAATGGCTGCAGCGCATGCGATTGCGGATTGTATTGCAGAAGACCATTTGCAACCTGAATATGTTATTCCAAGCGTATTTGATTCCAAAGTGGTGGAAAATGTTTCCGCAGCGGTGATTCAAGCTGCCAGGGAAACTAATGTGGCTCGTGGTAGAGGTAGAAACGAGTTTAAGTAGGGGCTACTTTGTCTGCCCCATAATAATGAGTAAGGAATAGCTGAAAAAGATTTGGTGCTCAACTCCTGCTTCTTAAAAAGATTAGTCATTGTGTAATTGCCATAGGCCGGTCTGTTTTTTCCGGTAAATATTTTTCGGTTTTGCTTCTCTCGCCTCAAATGCTCCGGTTATGAAAATAATTCTTGGTTGGTGCTTCAATAGGGTTACCCGCCGCTATCCTGGGACCCTGCTGCTTTTGGCAATTATATTAAGCGGGATATCCATATACTGGGCCAGTGGTTTGACCTTCAACCCAAGGATGGATAACCTTCTCCCTCAGGACTTACCACTAATAAAAGAGTTCAATGAAGTTGTTGCAAAAACTGGAGGTTCGGGTCCTCTGGTGATCGTTCTGGAAAATTTAAATCCCATCCAAGCCTCTGAAGTGATTGATAAACTTGCCCTGGCTTTAGAAAAAGTACCTGGAACTCATTTTGTAGATTCGAAAATACCAGAAAGGTTCTTAAAGAACCGTCAACTTCTGTTAATCCCTAAGGCAGACCTGCTTAACCTGGAATCCTCTGTGGAGGAGGCAATAGATTATGCACGCGGCCAGTTTGGAGGGTTTTTTGGGGAGGACGAACTGTTTAATCCCATCAAACTTCAAAAGATTGCTGACCAATATCAGATATTTGAAGACATCAATCCTTATCATAGGGGAAAACGGAAAAAGAATTATTATATTTTTGTAAAACCAAAAGGGACGGTTACCGACACAGATTTTACCGAACGCTATGTCCAGTCCGTTCAAAAGGCAATCGACCGGACAGGGCTTGAAAACGATATTCCCGATTTAGCTATAAAACTTACCGGTTCTTTGATGGTGCGGTTGGAGGAGAATCAGGTTATCCAAAATGATCTCAAGAAATCTGCGGTACTTGCGGCCTTGATGGCAAGTTGTATTATTCTTGTCTACACTCGATCCTGGTTTTCCATTCCGCTTATCATTTTCCCCTTATTACTTTCGCTGACTTATACCTTTGCCTTAACGCGTTTGTTCATTGGGCACCTGAATATAATTTCTGGTTTTCTAGTGGCCATATTAATGGGGTTGGGGATCGATTATGGGATTCACCTGTATATTCGCTTTAAGCAGGAACTCCTGAAAGGAAAACCCATTGCAGAGGCGGTGGAACTGGTTGTGACCCAAGTGGGGCGCTCTGGTCTTATAGCCATGCTGACGACAATGAGTGTATTTTCAATCTTAAGCTTCTCCGATTTTCAGGGGTTTTCAGAATTTGGAATAATTGCAACGTTGGGCATCGTCTGCGCATTCTTGAGTTACTATTTTATTTTCCCCGCGCAAGCCTTATTTTACGACAAAATCCACTGGTTGAGAAAACCCAGACCTCGATTGTTTACACTAAAAATTTCTAATCTGTATTTCACCACACCTTATTTCCTTTCGACAATGTTCCTTTTGTTATTAGTTGCGAGTTTGTTTCTCCTTCCCGGAATTAGTTTCGAATATGATTTCCAGAAACTTAAAGGTGAATCCCCAGCGAGTGAATATGAGACGATTACCACAGACGATTTTGGCTATGCTTTTTCACCTACCCTGATCTTGACACCTGAAAAGAAAGACCTGTTTGATATTCATGTGGCGCTGGAGAAAATAAAAGAAGAAAGTGGGGACCAAACCATAATAGGACTCCAGTATTCTTTAAACATGTTTAGTCTCGATGAATATGAATCAAAAAAGGAAGTGATTGCCAGGATCCGAAATATATTTTATGAAAATACGGATATCATCAAATTTTCATTGGGAAAAGACAGAAATAATAATTTCAAAAAGCTGGTGAACGTTGAGCCGTTTGATGAAAAAAGAATACCTGTGAATTTGGCGAAAAAACTGCGCGCCGAAGATGATTATTTAGTTTTGCTACTTTCACCCTCCGATAAAAACTTTTTTCGTGTCAAAAATATATATCAACTGGAAAAAGAAGTGGGAAAATTGAAACACATGATGAAAGAAAAAAATATCAAGGTTTCTGTGTTAAATGAAAACCTGATAGCTGCTGAAATTCTGGATTGGGTCAAAGAAAAGGGGCCGATGGCTATGGGTATAGCCTTTGCCATGGTTTTCCTCATTCTTGTGGTGGACCTTCAGAGTATTCGCTTGTCAGTCATCACTTTTTTGCCCCTTTTTACAGGTATCGCTTTGACCGGTGCACTTATGTCGGTTTTTAATGTCAAGCTAAATTTTATCAACATTGTTATGCTTCCTTCTATCGTGGGCATCATGATAGACCATTGCATTTATCTCAGTCACCATATTCTGGATTATTCCAAGGGCGCTTCTATCAAATCTTTGCAGGAGACAGGAAGTGCCATAATATTGTCGGCCTTGACCAGCTTGGCGGGTTATGTGAGTTTGAATATTGCGCATCATGAAGGGATCAAGTCTATTGCCTCGGTGGTCGGATTGGGAATTATAACGTGCACTCTTTGTGCCCTGTTTATGCTTCCAGCCCTGTTTGAACTGCGGAAGTATAAAGTGTCTTTTACCCGCTTGAAAGGCGATTGAGAATCTGCAATCGGATGCACCGATATTTGTCTTGATGGGGAATCATATTAAGAGGATATAAATGATACGTATTGGATTAGTTTTTATTTTTGTTTTATCTGTCGGTTGTTCTGAAGATCGCAAGTTTGAAGATTTTACTCATGAAGATGGCAGTAAAGGGACGCAAGAGTTTAGGGCGGATTCGCAGATGTGCACAAAAGAAAAAGATAAATTCAGCAATAAAATTCAAGGCCGCGAATTGGGATTTGAAGGAGAGCATACGGGGTATCTAGGGTGCATGAAAATGAAAGGCTGGAGTCAGAAATCCGTTTCCTAAGGTAACCGAACTAAGGGTTTTTGCTCCAGGCTCTTTGAATGATGGCAGGGGGCTGGTGGACAAGGTGGCACATTTTGCATGATCGTTTGGAGATATACTCCATATTTTTTTGAAATAACTTTGTGTCGGGACTTCCAGAAGCGAAAGTCTTTTTAATTTCCTGAAGTGCGTCTATCATATCATCGCCAACAAAAAAATCTTTCACTGTTGTCGAATTTTTGCTCCATTCTGTAACATGGCACTTGGAGCAGACTGATCTCAATCCTCTGAGTCTTTTCGAGAATGTATCAATGGCCTTCCAGGATTCGTTGTATTTTTGTTGATCAAAGTGTATCGAAATTTTTCGAAAGGAAGATGAAAGCCGATGCATGTAGGGGTTATAATCTACTTCCTCTTCATCAATGGGGTCCAGGACTTTTATGGTTTGCGTCGATGGCCAGTGGTAGCGCGCCCAAACGCTGATGTTGTGTTTCTGATGGCATTGGGAACAGGTTTCTCCAACCTTATTGGAGAGTTGGACTGTTTTTTCAGCATCTTGTAATTGAATGCTTGCTATAAATGATTCTGCGGCATTGAGGTCAAAAAGATCCTTCCATTCAGGAACCATTTTCGAGGCCTTTTGATAGGCTAAACCAAATTCTTTCCCGCTTTGCAGAGCTTTTTCCCAGTCTTCTCGACCTATGTCGATAAATACAGCTCCAAAAGTTTTGTTGATTTGGCGCATTTGTTCAATCCACTCGGAGGTTTTTCCTCTTTCTGAATAAAATTTATCCAGAGAAGGAGGAGGAGGTTGAATTGCCAAGTCGGCTGAAAATGAAATATAAGGGATGAATAGTAAAATGAAACCCGCGATTGCTGAAAATAGGGGCTTCATTTTTGAGCTGGATACGCCTATGTTTCTCGGCCGCATTTAATTAGATTTGATTCGATAATAGTAATCGTCCAATTGGAAAGGGCTCCCGGTTCTAACGATTCCACAAAACCTGCGGGCTTTATCGGTGTCCAATTTGTTCAACACCTTTTCCTGTAACTCCTGATAGGAAATATCTTCCCAGAATGAAAAATCCGCAGATCGTTCCAGCGGAAATCCGGAAATATCTTCCATTTCTATATTGTAATTATCTTTCATAAAGAACAGAATTTGATTAAGTAACTAAATTGAGTTGTCATATTATATTTAAATCAACCTATTTTATGGAAAAAAATTTTCGTAGTTGTTATCTATTGCGGGCTCTGCTATTTTCGCATGATCCTAAAAATATTATATTGGTTTAATTATGCTACTAGTCATTGATGTAGGCAACTCCAATAACGTGATTGGTTTGTTTTCAGGGAAAACGCTTCTTTCTCATTGGCGGATTCGAACAGAATGGAATCGGACTGCGGATGAGTACTGGGTATTGTTTAAAGAATTTATTCTGTCGAACAATGTTGAACTGGATAAAATTGATGACATTGTTATCGCTTGTGTTGTGCCATCACTTCTTCCCGTTCTGCAAGAAATGGCAAGAAAATATTTTTCCAATGAACCTATGATAGTTGGGCCGGGTATAAAGACCGGAATTTCCATTCTTTATCGCAACCCTGCTGAAGTGGGTGCTGACCGGATTGTAAACTCTGTGGCGGCATTCGAAAAATATGGAGGTCCATTGATCATTGTAGACTTTGGTACCGCTACAACTTTCGATGTTGTATCTAAGAAAGGAGAATACCTTGGCGGGGTGATTTTCCCAGGTGTTCAGATTTCACTGGAAGCCCTGTTCAAAAACACAGCCAAATTGCCGCGAATCGATATGCTTGTTCCGGAAAAAGTGATTGGAAAGTCTACGGTGGAAAGTATTCGTTCCGGTGCAGTTCATGGCTTTGCCGGAATGATTGAAAACCTGGTCAAACAAATCAAAAAAGAACTGGGGCAAAATGCACATGTGGTTGCAACGGGAGGTATCGTTGACTGGATTGCCTCAAAAACAAGCGTTATTGACACATTGGATCCATTTTTAACTCTGGATGGATTGAGAATTATTTATGATAAAAACCATCCGGAAAAGCTGTAGTCATTGGAACTTTTAAAACACAGGCTATTCCAGGCTTAAGATTCCCAGCAAGAGGAGGAGCCTGAAACCTGAGAAGCCTGAAATAGACTGTGTTTGACTTGGTGACTCGGAGTCATATTTTTATTGACCGAGAGCTCTTTCGAATGAAAAGCCGTACCATTCTCGGATCGTCTTCAATATCTGAAATTTTATATCCCTGGTTTTTGGCCCAGCTTGATATTGCATCTGTGATATTTCTTTTTTTATCAACAATGAGTTCTAGTATGCCGTTTTTTTTGATGCGACCAAACTCTTGTGATGCCAATTGCATCGCGCTGAAAAATGAAAGCCCGCGTATATCAATCGATTTAAACATTTCCATTTAATTTTCCTCCCGTTCTCAGCCAGGGCAATAACTTACCTGGACAGTCTCTAATCATTTCTAAATAATTTTAAAGAACCAACATTAATTGGCTGTTAACCCGGGATTAATTTTTTTTAATCCTTTTAATCCTAAGAAATAAATTTCTCTGGAAGGGCCATTGTAAAGTCTGCAGGTTGAGGGGCACTAGATTAACTGGTTGAAAAATAATGAGTTGTTTTTTTATTTTGAAGTCGATCTTCAAAAAAGGGAAAATCCTTTTCTAATTTACATTGAGGATGAGAATGGCAAGCTGTTAGTATGAAAAACGTTTCAGATTGAATTAGAAGTTGAATTATTTGAAAGTCATCGGGAGGGTTTAATGGGTATTATTCGAGGTGGAGATTCGGAGTATGAAGAGGTTGAACCTTCTTTTGAGGAAAAAACGGCAAAATGGGAAGAAGCTATTCAGTCCCTTCTAGCAGAAAATTCCGACTCGCTTAAACTTTCGGGGAAATATATTTCCAACGATGATGTCACAATTATTTGTAATTATCAGGGAATGAAAAATGTCCGGATTCTCGACCTCACGGACAATCAGATTAGTGACGATGCTTTACCCGTTTTATTTGAATCTGAGAACCTTGCTCAAATCGAAGCACTTCATTTGGGGATCAATTTCTTGATAGGGCAGGGCTTGATGGACATTGCCAGTTCTAACCAGATTAAGATGAAAAATTTAAAAACACTGGTTATATCCGACAATCGCCTTACTGATCCTTCTGTGGCAGAATTTATGCGGTCTGAAAATTTCCCTAACCTGGAATCTCTGGACGTGGGTTGGAATGAAGTTGGGAATGAAACAGCAAAAGTTCTTGGGCAAACAACTTCCTTCCCTGGATTAAAGATCCTGAAAATGGAGCGTGGTTATATTGAAGTTGAAGCTCTAAAAGAAATGGTGCAAGGAAGCCTTATGGACCAATTGCAGGAATTGGATCTTTCCGCAAATAAGTTAAAGGATGAGGGGGTAAAGGTTCTAGCCTTGGCTCCTAAATGGAAAGCTCTCAAACAATTGCGGCTCTCACAAAATATGTTTGGGGATGATGGCGCAAAAGCTTTAGGGGAATCTGTCTCGCTGGGTGGGTTAACCCATCTTTATGCTGGGAGAAATTATTTTGGAAACGAAGGGGCAAAAGCTATCCATGAGAGCAAAACTCTGGCCGCTTTGAAAACTCTGGTACTAAGGGAAGGTGTGGAGGAAGATGCAGGGCTAGTAAATTACTCTCGGCCGGAACTGCTTCGTCCTGACGATCCTAATTCCATTTAAATGCCAGGTTGTATCCGTTACCCAACTTCATCTTGTTAAAAAACTTTAAGCTTTTCCAGTTTACTGAGTTTGAGAGAATTTTTTAAAGCCGCTTTTGCTTCTTCAGATTTGACCCGGTTGCCTCCCAGGTGTAGATAGGTCAGGTTGCTAAGATTGTCTGAATTGGCAATGGCCAAAGCTCCTTCATCTCCCGCCCGATTGTCCACCAGATTAAGATATTCGACTTTTGTAAGCACAGGAGATTGAGCCAGAGCTTTGGCACCCTTAGCGGAAATGCCATTGCATTCCAGATTCAGGGTAACCAATTCTGAGAAAACTTCTGACTTAGCGATAATAATAGCGCCCTCATCGCCCAGGTCATTGGAACCCAAATGCAGGTCGGTGATTTTAGGTAAATACGGGGATTCGGCAAGAATTTTCATCCCATCCGGCCCAAGCCGGTTATGGGTGAGGATCACGCTGGAGATGGTTTTGATAAATGGAAAGTTGGCGATCATTTCGGCCAGATTCTTGCCGTGATCTTCCTCTATTTTCCCAGTTTTAGAAAAGAGGTAGGCGTCTTGAATTTTAAGAACTTTTTTGTCCTTAATGTTCTCAAACAGGATCTTTTCTTTGGGGGAAAGGTTTTTTCCCTCTCCGCCATAGTTGTCACCATCATTGCAAAGCTCCTCCCAGTTCTTAACTTTATCTTGCATATTACTTAACGAGACAACCTCTTGTGCTTCGCACAACCTGCTTGATTGCCCATGTCGCAAGCCTTCAAATAGTATTGCAGAGCTTTTTTCTGGCGACCTTCTTTGTAGTTCAGGCTTCCCATATTAAAGCAGGAAGGGTCCTCGCCCGCTTCACAAGCCTTGCTAAACATTTTTCGCGCCTTTTTGAATTCCTTACTGTAAGGATTGCCTTTCATTACTAGGAGAATGCCACCATTGGTACATCCGGTCATGTAGTCACCATCGCAGGCTTTGGAATAAAAACCTAGAGCGGTCTTGTTATCTCGCTCAACAATGCGATAGCGTTCACCCATTTTAAAACATGCCGTTGAATTACCTTCATCACAAAGGGCTCTTTTTTTCTTGGTCAAATCATCTTCTTCTGCCCAGATACCAGGAGCCTGGATAAATATGCTTAAAGCTAATATTATTAATATAATGAACTTTTTCACCATATGGCTATTTCCTTAATAAAGGTTGGTCAAGGAAGACGGAAATTGGCTTTTCCCAGAAACCCGATTATACCATGGCATATTTGTATAAGGAGAAAAACAAAGTTGTTGCAAGTTACTGGTAAAGCCTCACCGTAATAAGGTTTCGTTTGCATCGGCTGGAACATTCCTTTAATCTTTTTGCGATATTTAAAAAGCAAGTTTTTTCAGAGGGTTGGAATCTAAAAGGCCCTTGATATGACTATAAATAATATAGGATATAGACCTTTGAACATTGTCATGCTGGGTTACAGGGGAACAGGAAAGTCAGTGATTGGAAAAATTTTATCCAAAGAACTGAGGAGAAAACTGTATAAGATTGATGATCTGATTGTCCAAGCTGCCGGAAAACCGATCCCCGAAATTGTGAAAGAAGATGGGTGGCCGGGTTTCCGAAAATTAGAATCAGATATTGTGTGCCGGGTTGCTGGGGAAGCCCGTGACAGTATTATAGATTGTGGTGGCGGGGTGGTGTTGGATGATAAAAACATGAGTCTCTTGAAAGACGCGGGGAAATGCGTTCTGCTTACGGCAAGCTTGCCTGTTATCATGCAAAGAATCCAAAAAGACCAAAATAGGCCTGCTCTGGAAGGAGGCCTCAGTTTTGAGGAAGAGCAGAAAAAGAATCTTGCAGACAGGCATGAAAAATACCAGGCTTGCGCAGATTTGATTTGTGACACCACTACCCGAAAGCCCGGAGAAACAGTGCATGAAATCATTGCTTTTTTTAAAGATCGAGGATGGCTGAAATGATGAGTCCTCTTTTTGAAAGTCTGGTTAAAAATAGCCTGACGGTTTTGGCTGATGAACCGGATGATTCAACCGCCATGGTATGGAGCGAAGCAGAGGCCTTTGCCGAGATGGAAAGCAGTGAAAAAGCGATCTACAAACTCGACCTTATTGATAAAGAAGTGCTTTTGGAAGATGTAGAGGACCTTTTGACCTATGACGGAATGCATAAGGTCAAAGAGTTGTGGCTGGATAAAAATGAATTTAGTGATGAAGGGGTTGAAGTGCTGGCACAGTCACCTCAGCTAAAGAAACTGATGGTTCTTTCTCTGGCTCACAACAAACTCTCGAACTACTCAGTGCAATCGTTAGCCGTTTCGCCTTTTCTGGGTCATTTGCAAAAACTTTTTCTCCAGAGTAACCGAATTGGTCTTGAAGGTTTAAAGGCGTTGACGGAATCACCTGTTCTTTCCAATCTGCAAATGCTTTATCTCAATCTCAATCCGGTTGGGCCTGCAGGTGCGCGGATTCTTGCAGGAGAATCCAAAATCCAAATTCTCAGGGAACTGTATTTGCAAAAAACGGGTTTGGGAATTGAAGGTGTGCGTGCGTTATGTGGGTCTGACAATTTCCAGGACCTTACTCTTTTGTCTTTAGCAGGAAACGGGCTGGAGGATAGCGCCGTAGATTTGCTTTGCCATTCAAAGGCGTTTCCTCGTTTAATTACCCTTGACCTGTATCACAATCGAATCAGTGATCAAGCCGTGGATCAACTTAAGTCCTCTCCTAACTTGAAAAGCGTTAGAGCCCTTCAGGTGGACTGGAGAGGGTGATCTGAATTCTCCATGCCTGAACTTCCAAGTAGAAAATTAATTCTGCAACATTTTGATATGAGAGATGCGTTAATGGCAGGTGTCATCCGACAGGTGGGTGCTTTCAAGTTGAGTCGGAATAGAAATTATTATCTGGTCTTGTGCAGAGCTATCATCGGGCAACAAATTTCAACGAAAGCCGCAGAATCCATTTCTAATCGTTTTGTGAAAATTTTTAAAGGTTCTGGCGTCACTCCTGAAAGAGTACAAAGTTTATCAGATAACCAATTGCGGGAAATAGGGCTATCGAAGCAGAAGGTGAGGTATATTAAAGACCTTAGTGTGAAATTTTTAGATGGAACAATTCGTTCGCATCGTATGCCTTATATGAGAAATGAAGAAATCATTCAGCAGTTAACGGGTGTTTATGGAATTGGGCCATGGACCGCAGAGATGTTCCTGATATTTTCCCTGAACCGTTTAGATGTTTTACCTGTAGGGGACCTGGGTCTCAAGGCTGGGTTGAAGAAAATTTATAATATGAGGGCATTGCCTGCTCCTGAAAGAGTTCGCGCTCTGGGGAAAAAATGGCATCCTTTTGAAACGATAGGAACCTGGTATACCTGGCGCACCTTGGATGAAGGAATTGTGGCTTATTAAGATTGGAGAGTTTATGGATTTTATTGATGAGAAGATAGAAGAATATGCTTATCAGCACACCAGTGAAGAAGGTGAGCTTTTAAGAAGGCTTGAGGAGGAAACCTACGAGAAACTGGAAATTCCTCATATGACAACAGGAAGAGTGGAGGCTACGCTTTTAAAGCTTCTGGCTCGTTTGGTTGGGGCTCGGCGCATTCTGGAAATAGGTACTTTCGGCGGATACAGTGCCTTGTCAATGGCGGAGGCCTTGCCGCAAGAGGGTGCCTTGGTGACCTGTGAAATGGACCCGGTGGCGATTGCCTTTGCGCAGAAATATTTTTCGCAAAGTCCGCATGGAAAAAAAATAACACTGCTGGAGGGCCCGGCACTCGACTCCATTAAAACGTTGACCGGGACTTTTGATATGGCCTTCATCGATGCGGATAAAGTGAACTATTGTAATTATTATGAGGCCATTCTTCCATTGATCCGGCAAGGCGGGTTAATCGCTGTGGATAATGTTTTGTGGAGTGGTCGGGTGCTAGATCCGAAGGATGAGTCTGACAAGGCTATCCATCAGTTTAATGAACGGGTCGTGCAAGACAACCGGGTAGAGTCGGTTCTGTTGACAGTGCGGGATGGCTTGAATTGCATTGTCAAAAATTGTTAGCCGGCGTGCAGGAGGAATAGACGGCTAAACGAGCCTTTGCTAATTCAGCCCTCCGGAGCATGAAGGTTATGATGGGAATTTCACACCCTAACACAGGAGAGGGTAAGGTTGAACCCCGGCATGGGGTATGTTAGCTTTGTGGGATATTAATTTTCCTATTGATAGGGCAACTCATAACATTTTTTTTGAATACTTTTTATGGCGGAAACTTTAGGCAGTCTGGTAGATAAACTTTCAATAAAGAACTTGCGCATCTGGCACTTGGATGAAGCGTTGGAGCATGAGGGGATCTCTGCCTCAGAACGGGAAGAAATCAAAGCCAAAAGGGATCTTGCGGACAGGCAAAGGCAGGACCTGTTGAATGAGATCGATGGTTTTTTGGATGCGGCCCTGAAGGGCGAAGTCCGTATTCGTGATGAAAAAATCAAGATGTATACGAATACCAATGTTTCGTCTTCAGAGGGAATCAAGAACCTGGGAAAAGCTGTGAGCGAACTGGCCTTCCGTAACATCAAGCTCTGGCACTTGGAAGATGAGGTGCGCAGGACAGATTTGCCGGATTCCTCGATTGTTCAAACTAAGAGAAAAATAGATTCTACCAATCAGGAACGAAACAACCTCATGGATAAAGTCGATGAGATATTGTCGCGGTGCTCAGGAGATAAGCGGTAAAGAAAGCGATTAAAGATAGTTATCTAGCAGTTCTTTTCTTTTCTGGTCATACTCGTTTTCATCGATCAATTCTTTTTCGTGCAGGTCTTTCAAAAGCTCGAGCTTCTCTTCCAGAATGGGGTTGCTATTTTTGGTGGGTGAGGTTTCTCTGGTATTTCCCGGTGGCCTTAATGAGGCCTTATTCCTGGAAGGACCTGCGTTTTTCTGCCGGGCTTTTTTCCCCATTTTTGAAGAAGAATGGAGTCCAGCAAAAATCCAGTTTTCTTGTGCTTGGTTTCCTAGAATTTTTTTGAGCGCATGATACCTTTGTCCTGACTGAGGCACCATCCTCCAGTTAACATTCCCCAAGCTGGTGTAAGACCGTCCAGAAAACTCCATTCCCTTTATAGAGTCAAATCGCCAATGAATAAATTTCTTGCTGGCGAAAACATCTCCAGATGTGGCTCCTCGTGGAGTTTCCAGTTCATAATGAATGATTTTGTGATTTGGGGCGTGTTGGAGGGCTTTCGTGAGTAGGCGTCCAATGCGATCTATATTTTGAGGGAGAAATACAGGTTTTTTCTTGCCGAACAGAGACAGCTCCTCGAATACCAGGGATTTTAAATGTCTTCTAACTTCAGCTTCTGATAATTTAAGCGGATGCTCAAGTTGTATCTTGCTGATGGAAGAACCTGCTTTGTCTTTGTAGGAGAGCGTGAATCCTTTGGTCTTAAGTTGTTTCTCCTTAGTCGAAGCGCAACCGGAAGCAACCAAAGCCGAGACGAAAATAAAAAGAAGGAAGTGGGTATGTCGGTGATGTTTCATGATCGCCCGTAAAAAATCCTGTAATTTACTAGAGTTTTTGTGCGACTAGCGAAGCGAATGCTTTGGGGTCTTCATCCACTTCCCGATATCTCAAAACACGAAAATCCCTAAATGCGTGTAACAATTCGTTAATTTCTAAAACCCACTCTTTTTTAAAATTGCTATATTTTAGATAGTCTAGGGTGAAGGTTTCGTAAAAAAGTAAGCCCCCTGACTTTAATGTCTGTCGGATGCCTGAAAACATATTGCGATCCAGGAAATTGAAACATATAACTAGATCGTATTCATTTTCAGGCAGAGATTTATTGTTTAGATCGGCGAGAAGTGTTGTAATCTTAGTTTTTCTTTCCTGTGCGAGGGCTTGGGCTTTTTGCAATCCTTTTTCTGATATGTCCAGACAAGTGACCTGATAACCTTTGCTGGCGGCAAAAACGGAGTTTCTTCCTTCTCCCCCCGCTAAGTCCAAAGCCTTCCCGTTGGCACAAAGTAAACCTGCATTTTCTTCTAGCCAACTGCTCGGTTCTTTCCCGTTTATATATTCTTCGGAGCCATATTTTTTATCCCACTTTTCTTTATCTTTCAAAGACATATGGACCTTCAAAGAGCTAGTATTGGTATGAGTTTCATTATATAATAGAAACAAATATGAGCCAAGCTTACAGGATATATTCCTTTGTGTCGATGGGCGTTTTCTTGACAAGAGGGTAATTTTTTAATAATATAACCGTTTTATCCAATCTTGAAATGTATGGGGGTTTCCTGCGAGTGGAGCTCTGCAGCTCGATTGATATTTAGGAGTTATTGGAAATGATTGCAGTTGTTAAAACAGGTGGAAAGCAGTACAAGGTATCTGAAGGTGATGTCATTCAGGTAGAAAAGCTGGATGGCGATGTGGGGGCGACCATAAATTTGGAAAATGTTCTCATTTGTGGTGAAGGTGATTCAATCAAGATTGGCACCCCATATGTAGAGGGTTGCTCTGTGGCGTGCGAAGTTACCGAGCAATTAAGAGGTAAGAAAATTATTGTTTTTAAGAAACATCGTAGAAAAAATTATCGGCGCAAGAACGGCCACCGCCAATCTTTAACACGCTTGAAAATTACCGGAATTTCAGCTCCATAATCAGAGGAAATCATGGCACATAAAAAAGGACAAGGCAGTACCTCCAATGGCCGCGACAGCAGAGGGCAGAGGCTGGGCGTAAAAAGGTACGGAGGACAGGAAGTCAAAGCAGGGGAAATACTGGTTCGCCAGCGTGGTACCCACTTCCACCCTGGGATCAATGTGGGATTAGGAAGTGATTATACGATTTTTTCCAAAATTGAGGGTGTGGTCAAGTTTGAACATAGGGACCGCAAAACGCAAAAAATTAGTGTCTATCCACAGAACTGAAGGCGTCTCAATTCCCACCCGCTTTTCCCTTTGACGGGATTTTCTAAATTTTTTTCAGAACCGAAACATTAAATAGCCCTTCATAAGGAGGGCTCGTTGCCATGTTTATTGATCAGGTAACCATAACCGTGCAAGCGGGGGATGGTGGAAACGGTTGTTGCAGTTTCCGTAGGGAAAAGTATGTCCCATTGGGGGGGCCTGATGGAGGGGATGGCGGCAAGGGTGGAAACGTCGTACTCGAAACCGACCCCAATCTTTCCACCCTGATAGACTTGCGGTACCAAAAGGTTTATCAGGCGGAGGATGGCAAGTCAGGGCGAGGTCAACAGATGACCGGGAAAAGCGGTAAAAACCTGATTGTGCGCATACCGCCGGGAACTCTGGTTAAGGATGTGAATTCCGGGGAATTGTTAGTGGATCTCCATCAACCCGATCAGCATTTCGTTAGTGCCGAAGGCGGCGATGGTGGACGGGGAAATATGCGCTTTAAATCATCTACCCAGCGTGCCCCGAAAAGATTTGAAACAGGTTGGCCGGGAGAGAAAAGAACACTTTTTCTCGAACTCAAACTTCTGGCAGATGTGGGCATTATTGGGTTTCCCAACGCTGGCAAGTCTACTCTAATCTCAAAGATATCCAATGCTAGACCTAAGATAGCAGATTATCCCTTTACCACTCTGGTGCCTAATTTGGGCGTGGTAAGGTTGGAAGAAGGCACTTCCTTTGTTGCTGCTGATATCCCTGGGATAATTGAAGGTGCACATGAGGGGAAGGGTCTGGGGCACCAGTTTTTAAAACATATCGAGAGAACCCGCTTGCTTCTACATTTGATAGATTTTTCAGACCCGGACCAGAAATCTATTTTGGATCGTTACCATAAGCTTCAAGCAGAATTAAAAAATTTCAGCCCTGAGTTATTCCAAAAGCCTCAAATTTTGGTAGCCACTAAAGCAGATAATCCTCAATCGCAGAAAAATTTCCAGGATCATTTTGCATCTCTGGTCGAATTAAATCCTTCCGTTTTTTTTATCTCGTCTCTTACTGGTGAAGGGATTCAGGAAATGCTATGGAAAATTAAGGAGGGGCTTGTAAAGGGGCCTTCTGAGGAAGAACAAATTATTAAAATGTTCAGAGATGGGGAAGCCTAAAACCCATTTTGTTACTGGATAACAAAATCCTCAAATTTAATTTTCTTAACCCTACCATCACTATCAATTCTTTTGTTGTATGCAATTTGGAGCCTTTTTTCCAATTTTTCCTTAACGTAGAGAATATCGTTATAGAATTTTTTTGCCAGAAATTTTTCTATAGTAATCACGGTTGTTTCCTCAAATAGAGGCAGGGCAGTTTGCATAACCTTGGCGCTATCTTCATCTGTGAAGGTAATCGCCAAAGTAAAACTTAGGACTCGAATATCATTGACGTCAAAGGCCACTGGCATGATGGTGGATAGCTTTACCAGCTTTGCCTCAGGAGACAATGCGGCTCGCAGTGCGGCTGATTCTTCCTTTGCATCTTCTGTGGATTCAGTCACTTCTGAGAGAGTTTTGGATTTTGCGAGTTCCTTAGCAATATCTGTGTTTTTATCCTCGCTCGATTCCCCGAGAATTTTTGGTTGGTCAACTTTTTCAGGTTCCTGAGATTTTGTTTCAGTTTTCTCAGATTTTTCTTCCGGAGGTTTCTCTTCAGGAGCAGCAGAAGCTTCTTCCTTGTCTGGTTTTGGGGTCATTCCTTCAGGAACTTCAGCTTCGGGTTTTGCGACCTCAGTCAATTCGGGAGGGGCAAATGTTTGCCATGCAAAATAGGCTCCTCCTGCAGTGACTAACAGCCCTAAAACTCCTCCTGCCAGCATTAATTTCCCAGTTCGGGTTGCGGGAACAGATATGGGCCCGATTTTTATCCGAGCATCCTCATCTTCATCTTCATCTTCAGGATAGTCATCTTCTGAGATGCCTAATTCCGCAGCGGCATCCTGCTCGTCTTCATCATGTTCTGCCTCACCCTCTTCATCTTCATCTTCATCGTCTTCAGCCTCACCCTCTTCATCTTCATCGTCCTCGGCCTCGTCTTCTTCAGTGGTTTCTTCGGCGGGTGCGGCTTCAGCAGTTTCTTCGGTGGCTTCTTGATCAGCGAAGGCTTCGGCCCACATGTCCTCTTCACTTTTATCTTCTTCTGAGTTCTCAGCGGTTTCTTCGTCGGTTGCGGCTTCGGCAGTTTTTTCGGCAGTTTCTTCGGTGGTTTCTTGATCGGCGAAGGCTTCGGCCCACATGTCCTCTTCACTTTTATCTTCTTCTGAGTTCTCAGCGGTTTCTTCGTCGGTGGCGGCTTCGGCAGTTTCTTCGGTGGCGGCTTCGGCAGTTTCTTCGGTGGTTTCTTCGGTGGTGGCGGCTTCAGCAGTTTCTTCAGTAGAATCCTGATCGGCGAAGGCTTCGGCCCACATGTCCTCTTCACTCATATCTTCGAGGGAGGGCTGATCGTCAGAGGAAGCCTCCTGAGTTTCTACGGCTTCTTCTGCAGGTTCTTCCGATGCTGCAGGTTCGGCGGCTGGCTCATCTTCTTCGGATTCTAAACCCTCTGAACTTTCTTCCTCTTGGGCATCTGGAAGAATGTTGCCTAAAATATCGTCAACACTGGCTTCTGTTTCAGGAGTCTCAACTTCGGTTTCCGAAGTCGGTGCGGAGGGCTCAGTTTCCTCAGCTTCGTCATCGTCATCCAGGATATCGTCAAGAAGTCCGTCCAGATCATCATCGTTATCGGAACTAATATCTTCCTCTGCTTCCGACAAATCGGATTCGGTTTCATCATTAGTAGTGTCTTCGGCCATATTGTCTAATTCCGAATTCTCCCCATCACCGGCAACTAAAGGGGTTTCTTCGGGTTCCTCCTCGTTTGAGGTTTGGTTGTCACCGCCGATGAGATCGTCGAGCATATTATCGAGTTCGGGACCTTCCTCGCTATCGGCAGTGGGTTCTGGCGTCTCTTCGGAACTGGACTGCATGTCACCGCCGATGAGATCGTCGAGCATATTATCGAGTTCGGGGTCGGGTTCTGAAGGGTCATCATTCTTGTCCTCATATTCTTCATCTACCAACTTGTCCAGCATATCGTCAAGGTCATCTTCTTCCATATCCTGGTTTTCAGGTTTAGAATCTTCCTCTGAACTATTAGAAAATGAGGAGTCTGAGGTGCCTGCCGGGCTTCCCTCTGGTGTAACTAAAAAACTGAATTGGCATTGAGCACAATTAACCTGAGCCCCTTCTTCGGTCAAATCAGGGAGGTCAATATCAAAACTGGCTTGGCATTCCGGGCAGGATATGTTCATAATGTGATAAAAATCAAATATTTATGTAAATATTATATTTTTTATGAAGTAAAAAGTAAATGCTTTATCCCTTGCAAGAAATTTTTCCGGAAAGCCTTTTTATTTGCAAAATTGACAAGTCCCAAACTCTTTAATATAATACGCTTAAGGGTTTACTGACCCGGGTGGCATTATCTACCTGAACGAGGCTATTCTGCCCTCGAAAACTAATAGTACTGCCTTTGTTTCCAGCTTATATTATTTACGTTTAATAGCTTTGAGCCGTTAAAGCAATATGACCTTCTATAAAACAAAACAAATTGTTATTCCGCTTCTTTTGGTTTTGGCGTTTACAGGGTTCTTTACGGGTAAAACCCCTCAATACGTTAGTGGATTATCGCCATTCTTTTCTGCATTAGGCCAGTTGGAGGAAGGTGTATTCCACAAGGCAAAAGAAACACGCTTTAGAAATGAACTGGCCTACGACAACCGTATTCGAGAAAAAATACGGCTTGTCATAGCTGATTATAACACGGGATTGGATGAACACAGTGCAGTACTCATCCCTGAATGGATCTTAACTGAGAGCAAAAAATACGGGTACGACCCTCTTTTTCTTACTGCTTTAATTATTACCGAAAGCTCCTTTTACAACTGGGCGAAATCAAACCGAGGAGCTCATGGTTTGATGCAGTTGAAAATGGCTACGGCGGTCGCATTGGCGTCTGAAACCAGTTTGAAATGGAAGGGAACCCATACGTTGTATTCCCCCAAGGAGAATATAGCCTTAGGGGCCTATTACCTGAATAAAATGGTTACTCGCTTTGGGGATCTGACTCTCGCTTTAGAGGCTTATAACCAAGGCCCATCGCGCTTGAGCCGGTTTCTGCGCAAAGGTTATCTTCCTCAACGTTACTCCAATAAAGTTCTAAAAAACTACAGAAAAATACGTTTCCAGCCTATCTAGGGCGGCTCCGAATTTGTTTTTCCTTTAAGACCTTTCTCTTAATTAGCGTGACCCCATGAATAAATTAAGTAATTCATGAACTCTTTTAAAAAAGTATTTACCAATAAAACCTATGGTTTTGTTTCACCCTGTTTCCTGGGGATCTTAATTTTTGCATCTTTTTCTGGATGCTCTACGATTGAGGTTGAGAAAGCTTTTGAGGGAGATCTTCGTCCGGGAAAAGCTAATAGAATAATTGGTGAGTACTGCCAAAGTTGCCATATTCACAAGGATTTTGATCCTCCCCTGCACGTTTCCAAGGTCAGGTCTCTTTATAACCGCCCGGTTTTTAAAAGAGCACGGGAATGCCGATCCTGCCACTATATTGAAAAAAACTGGATGCATAACCAGCATGAACGTAAGACCAGGATGCCGGAAGATGCGAATCGAGGAAAATTCAGGAAGTTTGAAAAAGAGGAATTGAGTCGTAAACGTAAAGGTTGAGCCCTCTCCTGCAAAATAATTTCAATATTCCCTTTTTGAAAATCAGAATAATCCGATTAATATGTAACAGGCAGGCAGTGCTTTTAGAGAATGCCTGGAAATAATCCTGAACGCATGTTTATTTACTTTCCTGGGGATTTTCCAGCAAGAAAGAGTGGGATATTGAGTTGAAGATTTTTTCTAAATTTAAGGTGATGCTGATAGGGGTTCTCTGGATTATCGCCGGGGTACCTGAAGTATATGCATTTTCTGTTGGAGGATTTCAGGTTCAAAGCAAGTTTGGAGAAAAGTTCAAAGCTTCCCTTGAAATCACTTTAGATTTTGACGGGCCTGTAGAAGTAGATATAGGGGGCTTGGAGGACTATAACAAGCTGGGACTGAATAGACAGGATATTATAGACGCTTTAATTTTAGACCCCATCGAATCCAGTAAAGGTCTAAAAAAAACAATTAAAATCCGCTCCACTAATCCTTTATTTTTTCCTTCTTTCAACCTTGTTGTCAGGACAACTCACAATGGGGGAACATTGCTGGAAAATTTTCTGGTAACGGTGGATTTTCAGCAAAGCCTGGCTTTAAATGTTCACCGGAATAAGAAAAATACCTCCAAACTCCGTGAGGGCAAGCCAGAACCTCTGGTGGATCAGCAAAAACCCTCACAACCTGCAGAGATACAACAGCTTAAAAAGCAGGTTTCCAGCTCCCCTATAAAATCTGCTGAAGCTAAACAGCCTGAAAGTGCTTCCAGGACTGCCGCATCCAGGGAGTCCAATGGAGAGCCAAATAATTCTCAGAAGGTGTCTCCTGAGAAGGCCAATATTGTCCCGCCGAAAGGCATTGACCCTGTCCCTGCTAAGGAGCAAGTGGTGCACCGAAGGCGCGCTTCAGGGGTTATTTGGGCCCATCCTAGACCCATTCCAGAATTGGTCGCCGCGATACCGTCTCAGGGCAGCAAACCCCCTGCTAAGAAGCATGTGTTGCAGAAAGGGGAAAGCTTGTTTTCGATTGCCAGAAAACTCAAGTTAGATAAATACCATCCCGCGCAAATTGCGGTCGCTATCTGGATGCAAAATATTGATAAATTCATTTTTGGCAATATCAATGGCATCCGAGAAGGGGTGCAACTGGACTTGCAAAACTTGGATAGTGTTCTTGCAGAAATAGACCTGGGTGCAGCAAGAGGAATTTTAAAAAGTCAAAATGTGGAATGGGATCTTGCAAGAAATGCGACTCAGGTTGAGGCCGAAACTCCAGAAAAAAGCGTCCCTGAAGTGCCACTTCCTTCAGAAAGATTAGAGGATTATGCAGACCTGTTTGAACGGGTTATAGGCTGGCAGACTACTTGGGAAAATATGGACATTGAGGGTCACCTCGCTTATTACCATGATTTGAAAATTGAAAACCCATTTCAAGTTAGGAAGAAAAGGTTTCTATCCAGGCATCCTAAGCCTCACCTGGAAACTTCGTCCAAAATGCTGGTGATGAAGGAAGGAATTCCTCTCGTGTTTTTTGAACAGAAATTTTCTTCAGAAACTCTGAACAGTCTAGGTCTGAAGGAATTGGAATGGACTCGATCCCAATCAGTTTGGAAAATAAGTGGAGAAAAATTTTACAAAAACCCGTCTCACTCAGGCCAGGAACCATTGGCAAATCTAAAGAATTCGAGTACACCTGAAAAGGAGGAAAAGACTACTAAACTTTCTTTCGTCATTCATGTTTCCAGTCATGCTAATGAATCTTTGGCAGTTACTTTATCCAATCGATTGCGAACCAACGGGTTTGACGCTTATTGGGTTCCGGTAAGAATTTCCAAGGAAATCCAGATTTATCGGGTATATGTGGGGCGATTCTCAGATTGGAACCAAGCCCACAGAATCGTTCGAATATTGAGAAAGAAACCTTTTGGAGGCCATGCAACGGCTATCCCTTATCCTTTTGCGTTACAAGTTGGGGAAGCGGGTTCTTTAACAGAGGCCAGAATGTTATTGGAGTCTTTGCGGAAATCCGGTTTTTCGGGTTTGCTGCTGGTATCCCATAAAGATTCGAATGGAATCCTTTTCCGAGTGGTGATAGGTGCTTATAAAAAGACAGGGAATGCGACTTGGATGCTCCAACAGCTTAAGCAGTCGGATTTTGTCAGCAAATTAATCTCCCCGTAGTAGGGTTTAAAAAAAATCTAAAAGAAGCATAAGAAGGAAACAAAAAAAGCCGCTCACTGTAAAGTGAGCGGCTTTAATTTGTAACCAAAAAACTATAGGGAATTTTTCAAAGTAGGAGCTGGTTTAAAGCCAACAGTTTTACTGGCTTTAATTTTGATTTCCTCACCTGTTTGAGGATTCCGACCTTTTCTTGCTTTACGGCTTCTAACCGTAAATGTTCCAAAACTGGGGTAGGCAAACCGTTTTTCTTTTTTGATTGCTTTGGAGATTGCTTCGAAGGCACCATCAATAACATCTCCAGCCAATCTCTTGGTTAGGCCATCATCTTTACAACTTTTAATCACCGCGTTAATTAATTCGTCTTTAGTCAAGGTTTATCCCCTCCTCTCAAATCAGCGTTATTAGGCTCGTGCATTATTATGAAACCTTCCTCAAAAGTCAAACAAAAAAAATATCAATTTTCATTTCTGGCCTTTATTGAGGGGGCGAAATCGACCCTTCGGAATTGAATGTGATAAAATAAAATTGAAAAATATAAGGATTTTGACTGTGATATTTATTCCAGTTAAGAGTAAAAAAACCTGTGTTTAGAAAAGTTTTTCAGGGTGTTTTGGGGTACTTATATTTGATTTTAAATAGATAACTTTAATTTTTTGAGGATTGATATGGCCGTGCTAAAGGTCGCGAAATTAGGCAACCCCGTTTTGAGGCAGGTTGCCGAGAAGGTGAATTTGAATGAATTGAAAGACCCGAAAGGTGAGCTCCAAAATTTTATAGATGATATGATCGACACGATGCGTGAAGAGGGAGGTGTTGGCTTGGCGGCTCCGCAGGTCAATCGTTCCATACAAGTCGTGGTCCTGGAATATGAAAATAATGAGAGATACCCTGGGGAGCCTCCCATTCCCGTGACAGTTCTTGTCAATCCGGTATTGTCAGAGTTTAACGATGAAAAGGTTCTGGGATGGGAAAGCTGTTTGAGCCTCGTTGATTTTAGAGGGCTAGTTCCACGTTTCACGTCGTTAATGCTCAATGCCTATGACCGGCAAGGGAATAAGATAGAAAAACGGGCCTCAGGTTTTGAGGCGGTGGTTTTACAACATGAAATTGATCACCTAAATGGGAAGGTATTTCTGGATCGTATGGAAGACTTGACCCAATTATCCTATCAGGAAGAGTTCGAAGAATTCTGGCTGAAAAAAGATCCAGCCCCATAAATGAAGAAGGATTGACATGGACAACTCCTTGGAAGAAGAGATCCTCCATCTATACGAGGAACCGATGATTGGTGCTACCTACACTAATACCTACGGGGAAGAGAATATCCAGAACCTGGTTGGGAAGTATCGCAGCCTCAATGAACCGGGGAAGATGTTGGAAATTCTAATTCGTTTTTCCCAGTCTACAGATCTGGCGACTTGTTTCATTTCGGTGGGAGTTCTTCATGCTTTGGGAAAAAATGAGTACGTTCAAAAAGCTTATAGCTGGGCTGAAACCCAGGAAGATTCGGCCCGAATCATTAGCCATTTCGATATCGGAAAGTCGGTGGCAGATTATTTTACTTCAGCCTGATTTTTGGCAGGTTGATCCCCCGCAATAGGATTTGGGTTGAATCCACTTGGGTCTACAGGGCATACAGAGCCAACGCATGCCCCCTGTTCCAGTCTATTCCGAAGAAAGACCAGGAACCCCGACCATAAAAGTCCTGGAATGAGTACCAGTCCCCCCATCCACAATGCGATCTGTTTGATATTCATGTCCCATCCGTCTACAGCATATCCCACGCCAAAATTGCTGAAGCCCATCACCAAAGTTAACAGAGCAAGTTCAAAGCTAAAAACCCTACCCAGATAATGGTCCGGTGCGGAAAGGTGAATCAAGGCGGAACTGAATACCCAGATGATGGAACCGAACAGTGTGGCTAAGCCAACTCCCAGGGAAAGCGTCCATAGGTTATGGGAGTAGGCGATAAAAATATACGACAGGGCTTTCAGAAAGAATGCGCTGGCAATGGCCCATTGCAAAACCGATGCGGATTCTCCGAAGATTCGTCTGACCAGAACCGGTCCCAGGGCAGCGCCCAAACCCCGCGCAGAATAAAGAATACCGATTCCTAAAGAAGGGGAGACGGACAACAACTGACTGGCCATCAAGGGAATGAGGGTCATGATGCCCCCTGCCACGGCCAGCCCGGCTTTTAGTAATGACAACACCAGAACCATTGGTTCGGCGATTAAATAACGAATAGCCTCTGATAACTCTCCGGTTAGTTTTGGGGAATCCCTTTTTTCGGATTTTTCCTGAGGGGCGATTTTTGAGATAAACCAGGCTGAAAGCAGAAAGGTGCTCGCATCCAGTATGAAGGCAATTTTTATTCCGAACAAATAGACGACCCCTCCACCTAATGCGGCACCAAAAGCCAACATGACTGACCATGTCGAACCGCTTAAAGCGTTGGCGGTGACCAGATCACTTTTCGGAACGAGTGAGGGAATGATTGCGCTTCGGGCGGGTTCAAAAAATCCTGATAGAGAAATCTCAACAATGACTAATGCATAGACTAGCCATAAAGCATCCTGATCTTCCACCAGAAGAAACCCTAGCACTACTACGCAGCGCAAAAGGTCGCTGATAATCATTACGTTCTTCCGGCTGACACGGTCCACTACTACTCCGGCAATGGGGCTGACCAGAACAATGGGCAGGAGTTTTGCCATCATTGCACCAGCCATTGCCATTCCGGAATCGCTGAGTTTAAGGATCAGGGCATAAATGGCGATACTGTTTAGCCAGTCTCCCAGCTCAGACACCACTTGGCCGTACCACAGGTTGCGAAACGAAGGATTTTGTTGTAGCAGGCGAAAATATCCGATTGTTTTTCGGGTTTGCATGCAAAATTCCTGGGAAAAGCTGAGGGTGGGAAGTGCATAATGCTGAATCTATACTAAAGACCCCTGTTCGAATCTGCAACTGGAATTCGTTTTCGGGGTCTGGTATCTTTATTAGAAAAAAACAGGTCTCAGGTTAAAGGGGTTCCATGGAAGAAGAAAAACCGATAATGGAGGAAATTGAAGATTCCAAGGAGAAATGGATTAGCAGGATTTCTCTTTGGGTTTCTATATTGCTGACAACCGCCGTGGTGTTCTGGTATTACCAGGATACTCCCCCGGATTCGCCTGAGGTGGTTAAGATGAGGGTCTTTTTTAAAGAAAGAAACCAGCAAGTGATGACGTTTATAAAGATGAATCTGAATGAACGAATCGCATTTGCCTATAAAAATAAGCACCCCTTCTTTAAGAATTATGTCAAGGCTTCAACGGTAGAGCAGGAAAAAATTCGTTCCCTCATTCATATTTCAACGGATTACACGCCTAACCAATATTGGTTCAATCTCTTTTTCATGTGGGTAATATTTTTTACAACTTTTTGGTTCATTGGCTTAATGGCAGAGGCCTGTATTGTGCTCATGCGGCGCAATTCTGAAGCGCGCATAAAAACCTACCAAAAAGAAAAAGAGCTACGCTTGGAATCGGGTGAAAAAAAGTCTCCTGAAGAATAATTTCTTCTAGCAGGAATTCGGCCCCTATATTATTGCCTTCTCTTAACAAAAGGTGAACTTCGATGGGCTTTGTTTCCAAATTCACGGTAATTAGTTTTTCTTTCCTAATTTTTTTCTGGCCTTCTCAAGTACATGCTGAAAGCCAGGGCCACTTGCCGGGCATTCAATCCAAAACTATTGAAGAACTCATTGAAATGACCGAGCCGAAAGGCGGAGAGGCTCGGGAAAAAGCGAGCCTTTTGCAAAGAGGAAAAAAAACGTATCGGCAATTTTGTGTTCATTGTCACGGAGAACGAGGGCAAGGAAAGGGACGTACTTCCCCTTACCTGTATCCCCTTCCCCGGGATGTGACGTTGGGGATTTTTAAACTCCGCTCGACTCCCGGTAATGCTCTGCCCAGGGATGAAGATTTGTATCAGACCCTTCGAGATGGTGTTCCGGGTACTGCCATGCCTGCCTGGGGAGACGTACTTAATGAGCTGACACTAAGGGCATTAGTGGAGTTTATTAAAACATTTTCCAACCGGTTCCAGTTGGAGTCTCCAGATTTTATTATGCCCATTGGACTGGAACCGGCTTTCGACAGGTTGTCGGTTAAAAGAGGGAAAATACTTTATCAGGAATTGCGGTGTGGACGTTGCCACGGGGAAGAAGGGGGCCGGGAAGGTTCACTGGAACAGGATCTCAACGATGCCTGGGGCAACCCTTCCAAAGTCTATGACCTGAGGCGGACAGAACTCTACAAGGGAGGAGCTACTTCCGATGAGGTGTTTCAGACGCTGGTCACCGGAATGGATGGGACCCCGATGAATGCCTATGATTATGTTTCCGGCGATGAGTTGTGGCATTTGGTTCATTATCTGCAGTCCAATTATGATCAACAGATTCCGGACAGGGTGAAAATGTCTGAGACAATTATTTCGCTGCATGTTTCCGAAGACCTGGTCGCTTCCCCTGAGGCTGATATTTGGAAAAAGGCTCCCAAGACCCAGGTCAAATTGAGAGCCTTACAATCCGTTAGTAGCGGATTCAGCAGGCTTTCTGTGCAGTCTTTACATAATGACCAGAAGATTGCGTTTCGCTTGCAGTGGTCAGATTCCAGCCCGAATCGGGCGGAGCCAGGGGTTTCCCGGTTTTTAGACGGGGTGGCTCTTCAATTTGCGCCAGGCCCAGCAATCCATTCGACCTACTACGGAATGGGTGAGCAAAATAAGTCTGTGAATATTTGGCATTGGAGGGCGGATTCCAATCAGAAGATTGTTGGAAAGGATATCATTCCTCAACCTAAAGCGCTTGATCCATTTCGAGAGCAGGCTGTAGAAGAGCTCAATGCTTCCGGATTTGGCACCCTCACGGTACAGTCGCTGGAGGACCAGCAGGTTGAGGGAAAAGGGGTATGGCAGGATGGGCGGTGGGCGGTAGTTTTTGTCCGCGAACTTGATACGGGGAGTTCTTTCGATGCGCGTTTTGTGAAAGTTAGAAAAAAGCTGATGGCCGTAGCTTTGTGGGACGGGACTTTAAAGGAAAAAAATGCCAATAAACGAGTCAGCTTTTGGCAGGAATTAAAATTTAAGTGATGAAAGTTAGCATACAATTTTTGCCCCATGCAAACTTGCCTGGTTTAGAGTAATATAAGATCACTTCTAAAACTTATGTTCATCATGCTGCCCACGCAGTATTGGATCTAAATGCAAATTTAATCTATACCTGCTTTTAGGTCCCCATAAAAATTTATGGATGCCAATCAGATTCGGTTTGCGATTTTTTTAGCTGTGTTTTTAGTGATGCTGGGGCTGGAGTCTGTCATTCAGCGTCATCCTACCGTTGACTCCAAAACCTCTCGACTAAAGATCAATTTTGCTTTAACGGGTATCAACATTGTGTTGGTGCGCCTGTTTTTTGGTGCGGCAGCGGTTGGAGCCGCCCAATTTGCTGGGGAAAGAGGATGGGGGTTGTTCAATTACCTTCAATGGCCGGAGGGCTTGGAAACCTTGCTTTGCGTGGTCCTTCTGGACTTGATGGTTTATATCCAGCATGTGGTGGTACATATGATTCCTTTTTTCTGGCGTTTTCATATTGTGCATCATTCGGATCTCGATCTGGATGTTTCGTCCGGATTGCGGTTTCATCCCATAGAGATTATGGGCTCCATGATTTTTAAAATAGGACTTGTCTTTGCCCTCGGTCCTTCACCCATGACGGTTATAATATTTGAAGCGATTCTAAATGGAATGGCTCAGTTCTCTCATTCCAATATTACTTTGCCGGAGAGTCTTGACCGCGTGCTACGTTATGTGATCGTTACGCCCGATATGCATCGGATTCATCATTCGGTAGAGAAAAGGGAAACGAACTCCAATTTTGGCTTCAACCTGTCTATTTGGGACCGGCTTTTGGGTACCTATATTCATGATGCATTGAAACCACAACCCCGGATTATAATTGGGGTCAACAAGTTTCGTACCAGTGAGGAAGTGTCTTTAAAAAATTTATTGATGATGCCTTTCAGGGAAATTCCCGAAAACTACTCGCTTTCCCCTGAGAAAAAATAAGGAGCAGTTATGGTTACAAGGTTGACGAAAATTATAGCTACGCTGGGGCCTGCCAGTGGCAGTAAAGCGGTTATCCGTAATCTGGTGGCTAAGGGGGTCAATATATTCAGGCTCAACCTTTCGCATGGAGATCATGAAACTGTCCGACAATGGATTCATTGGATCCGCGAAGTGGAAAAGGAACGCCACACTTATATAGGAGTTCTTTTGGACTTGCAGGGTCCAAAGATTCGTGTGGGAAAGTTTGAGCAGGGTTCCATTCAATTAAAGCGTGGTCAAAAAGTGACATTTACCACAGAAAAAAAGATGGGCAATTCTTCTCTGATACCCGTTCAATATGCCCGTTTTCATAAAGAAGTGGGTGTCGGTAACCGGATTTATCTGGATGATGGAAAACTAAGTGGTGTGGTGAAGGAAATATCCGGCCCACAGGTAAAGGTAGAAGTCCTGGTAGGGGGGACATTGTCGAACCATAAAGGGTTGAACCTGCCCGATGCCCAACTTACTACCGACCCCATAACGGCTAAAGATAAGGTGGATCTCAAATTTGGTCTTCAGGAAGGGGTGGATCTGGTGGCCTTGTCTTTTGTGGGTGCGGCAAAAGATATAACGCGGTTACGCCAATTGATTCGCAAAGGAGGCGGAAAAGGAGTAGAAGTCATCGCTAAAATTGAGCGGAAGCAGGCGGTGAAAAATTTAGAAGAAATTGTCGAAGCCGCAGATGGCATCATGGTTGCCCGGGGCGATTTGGGAATTGAAATTCCTCTGACTGAGGTTCCGGTGGTTCAGCAGAAAATTTTGCGGGAAGGGGCCAAGCGTTCGAAACCGGTGATTGTTGCCACTCAGATGCTGGAATCGATGATTGATAATCCACGCCCGACTCGTGCGGAAGTTTCTGATGTGGCCAGTGCTGTTATGGATTGTGCCGATGCGATCATGCTTTCGGGAGAAACGGCAGTAGGCAAGCATGCAGTCTTGGCAGTAGGAGTGATGGTCGAAACGGCGTTGACTACAGAAGCCTATATGGCAGAAACCAGAGTGATCGAACCTTTGAGCCAGTCTTTCGGAGAAGACCCGAGTATTAACGCAGGCATTACCTATTCGGCTAATCGAATGGTGGAGTTGTTAAAGGCAAATGCAATGGTAGTATTTACGCTAAGTGGTGGAACGGCAAAAATGATGGCGAGCCCTAAACCGATGGTTCCTATATTCGCCTTGACCTCCACGTTGCAGCGAGCGCGTTTGCTGAATCTGGTGCGCGGAACCGTACCCTTTTTGGTAGAGGAAGACCGGCATCTTTTGTTACATATTGAGCAAATGATCACCATGTTGAAAAATAAAAGGCTGCTGAAAAAAGGGGATCGTGTAGTGATCACCACAGGAATTCCGGTCGGCATCCCCAATTGGACTAATGTGATCAGAGTAGAAGAGGTCCATTGATTGAGGTTGGTGGAAATCTTTTTTCTTTAACTTTTTCATAATAAATTCATTATGTCTCCCAGATATTATTTGGGTACCGCGATACTGGTTGCTGTTCTTACGCTGGTCATCAGTGTATGGAAGCAAAAACAAACCAAGCGCGAAATTTTTGGGGTTATGGTGAAAGTGATCTTAACTTTGGCTGTAATCGTTGGGGGAGTTTTTGGTTTTGCTCAACTCCTTGCTTATTGGGGCGTGGCCCAATCTGGATTCTTTTTGTGAGCACTCAACCCTCAGACTTATCAGGATTTATGATCTTTATCCTGATCCTGTCTTTTATCACCATCTCATACTTTATGGGGATGCTGGTCCATTCCTCCTTAATGTATGAAGACAAAAATAATATAGGAAAAGACAGTAGGAATGGATGGATTTTGAGCATGGTCGCAGGGACCGGCATTACGGGATGGATGTTCTATTATGGATACTACGCGAATTTTCTAAGATAACTTTTTTTTTAAAGGGACAGAAGGTCAATCAGGTTTTGGCAATCATTTTTATATGCCAGAAATTCCTCGACATCCTCCTCACTCAAGTCATCGGTTAAATTATCCTCGATTAAATCAATAGCATCATTCAACCCGCCGGCAACAATATCCAAATCTGTTTCGGTCAATGCATAAATGGAACCGCTTTGTTTGAGCTTGTCGAACACTCGAGTATATTTCGCCTTAAAGTCCACAAGCCTGTTCTTTTGTTCAGGCGATAACTCCTGCTTGAGTTCTGTGTTCATGTCCGAGATTGAATCGTTCAGGGCCATTTTTATAATTTCAATTTCTTTTTCTGTAATGGATGCGAGTGATTTCATGCGTTCCTATATTCAAAATTAAGGTTGCTGGTTGGGTCAATATGCAGTCCCGATTTTACCAGAACTGGGACTTCTGATGTTTTACCATAAGTCTGCCCCCGGTCGCATGAAAAATTAATGGATGGGCCGTTAATTATTACAGAGGTCATAAAAACTAAGCCGGCTCATAACGGGTGGTGCCCAGTACAAGCCGACCAATTGTTTATCTCAAGAGGCAGGTTTAACCTCGATTTTTTTCGGTTTTGCCTGCTCTTTTTTTGGCAAAGTAACTTTCAATATTCCCTGATCCAATTCCGCTGATACAGTTTCGGGATTAATCTGATCACTAAGCCGGAAGCTTCTCTCAAAACTTTGCCTGCTAAACTCCTGGATGCTGTAGTCATTTTTATCGGCCTCTGAACCCTGTTCTCGACTGCCCTTCAGGGTCAAGAATCCATTGTGGAACTCAATAGAAACATCCTTTTCTGTAAAGCCGGGAGTTTCTGCCTCAAGATAAAATGCTTCGTCTTTTTCTGTAACATTGACTTTAGGCAGGACCGTTGGATGGTCCAGGTTTGCCCGGGGAAAATCAAAAAACCGGTCCGTATCGAAAAACCTGTCTAAAGTTTGCTCTGGATTAAATGTAACGAGATTCATGATGCTCTCCTTTTGAAAGAGGTTAACGTTGCAATTATCACGTCTCTCGGCCGAGAGGATATTCCTTATCCTGTTATATAAATAAAATCCCTTGTAGCGAGTGTCAAGCTAGGCAGAAAAATAAATTCTACAAAAATAATGCTATAATTTATGTGGATAAATTGAAGGCAAACCGCTGGATTCATTAAACTCTAAGGGGAGATGGAGGTTTAAATGGATTATACGATTTGTGTAGTTGAAGATGAAAGAGTTTCCCGGACAATGATTATAGAATTACTGAAAAAAATGGGAATTACTAGAATAATTGCGTCAACAAATGGTCAGATCGCTCTGGAAAAACTTCAGACTCAAAAAGCCGATTTGATTATTTCTGACTGGCATATGCCGGTGATGGATGGTCTGGAATTTTTCCGGGCTGTTAAAAAGGAAAAGGCATTTCAAGATACGCCGTTCCTAATGGTGACCGTGGAAGATTCAAAAGAAAAAGTAGTCGAAGCGTTGAAGTTGGGAATACGCGACTACATCGTCAAGCCCTTGTCCAAGGATAGTTTTGAGAGCAAGGTTAAAACTCTATTGAAATTCTAGAGTTTCTCTCTACCTGTATCACATCAATTGCTAAAAAGTGCGATGCCGAAAGAGAAGGCGGCATAAATCACGCAGAAGATGCAGGCAAAAAAAGGTTTCCTGTAAATATCGGAGAAATTTTTCATGCCTCCATTATATTCCTTTTCGCATTTTCTTACAATATTCTATCCCTTCAAGCGGAAGTCCTGTATTTCACCTAAGCACTCTAGAGAATAAAGCAACCAATGTTGAAGGCGGCTTATATTGTTACCGCTGTTTCGGAGTATTTAAGTTGTTTCAGTGGTCGGCGGTGCCGGAGGCTATACGATCCATTAGAGCAAAAAAGACACCGCTCAACACAAAGGCCATGTGGATGACAACTTTCCACGTGAACATTTCCACGTTGGCCGCGGAAGGTTCGTCAGGAATCTCCATAAAAGTTTTCAAAAGGTGAATAGCAGAAATTGCAACAATAGCCCCAATGACTTTTAGTTTGAGCCCACTAAAGTCAACTTTCCCCATCCAGTCAGGCCGGTCTGAATGTTCACCCACATCAATTTTTGAGACAAAGATTTCGTAACCCGAAAAGATGATCATGAGAAGTAAAGACCCGATTAGGGTGATATCTATCAGAGCCAGAACACCAATTATTACCTCACTTTCGGGAGTGTCAATCACGTGGGTGGTCAAATGGCTCAGTTCCTGAGCAAATTTCACAAAAAGCAGGGCGATGCTAATGACCAGACCAATGAAAAAAGGGGCCAGTAACCATCTGCTATTGAATATAAATTTTTCTAACAGTTGTTCAATTTTATGGGCCATGACAGGTTTCCTGTGAAAGCGGGGCGATGCCCGTTTTTCATCTCATGATTAAAAAGTGGACTGAGGGTTAAACCCGAAAGTCCTTAAATTAGGAGTGGGCAGAGAATTTCTGCAGGTAAAAACATCCTGCTACTTGCCGGTCTGGCAAAGAGTGGAAGTTTGACAAAAAAGTTCGAACAAAAACCAAGTAGTGTTAATCACCTTAGAAAAGTTCGCTCTCTGCGGAGGAGTGGGCCCAACAGGATTCGAACCTGTGACCTACCGGTTATGAGCCGGGGGCTCTACCAACTGAGCTATAGGCCCACGCAATCAGCTTTCAATAAAACTGCGTAATTTTTTGCTCCGGCTGGGATGCCGCAGTTTGCGTAGAGCTTTTGCCTCGATTTGCCGGATACGCTCGCGGGTGACCGCAAAGTCCTGCCCGACTTCTTCAAGGGTGTGCTCAGAATCCAACCCGATCCCAAAACGTTTTCTCAATACTTTTTCCTCTCGGGAAGCCAGAGTTGAGAGCACTTTCAAGGTCTGTTCCTTCAGGTTCTTTTTGACCACTGAATCTATGGGTGACAGGACTTTTTTATCCTCAATGAAGTCTCCTAAATGGCTGTTTTCTTCTTCGCCAATGGGTGTCTCCAGTGAAATAGGCTCCTTAGCGATTTTAAGAACTTTTCGCACCTTGTCTACAGGCAGGCTCATTTTAGCGGCAATTTCATCCGGTATGGGTTCGCGTCCTAGTTCCTGGACCAGATGCCGGGAAACCCGGATCAGTTTATTGATGGTTTCGATCATGTGCACAGGAATACGAATAGTTCTGGCCTGATCCGCAATGGCGCGGGTGATGGCTTGTCGAATCCACCAGGTAGCGTAAGTTGAAAACTTGTAGCCGCGCTGGTATTCAAATTTATCTACTGCCTTCATGAGGCCAATGTTTCCTTCTTGAATCAGATCCAGAAACTGAAGTCCTCGGCTGGTATATTTTTTAGCGATGCTGACTACCAGCCTGAGGTTGGCTTCTGCCAGTTCTCGCTTGGCTGTTTTTTCTTTAACTCGCCCACGTGCTATAGACCTCACTGTGGCTAACAAGCTGTCTTTGCTGGTTAACGTTTCTTTTTCTATTTTTTTGATTTTCCTGCGTCCATTTTGCACCAATTTTATATGGTTGTCATACTGGGCTCGGGTGATTACTTTTCCTTTCGGGAGTTTGACGCTTTTCTGCTTGGTCCAGTTTTTAGCCAGTTTTTTGATTCCTGCCAAAGACATACCCAACTGTTTTTCGATCGCTTTTTCCTGTTTCCCCGCTTCACGATAACTCCCGGCTATCCCATAAATTTTTTCAATGACCTCATCCATTACATCTACGGCGAGTGTCAGGCTGGAGATGGTTTTTTCAACATCTTTCAGTTGTTTTTGCGCCTGGTCAGATGTTTTCGTCTGCATTTTTTCAGACAGCTTGCCGCTATCAAGTTTTTCCTGGAGTTTTTCGAGCTTGGAGAATTCCGATTTCAGGGTCTTAATTTTTTTTAAAAACTTCTTACTCTCATCTTTGCCAGCCTGTTCCTTATTTTCTTCTGGTTCAGGGCTTTGGATAAGATCGAAGATCCGGATTTCTCCTTTTTTAACTTCATCCCCCATGGCAACCAGTTCGCGGGTCGTGACCGCACAGCTGGCCACTGCTGCAAGCACTTCATTCTGCCCCGCTTCAATTCTCTTGGCTATTTCTACTTCGCCCTTTCGGGTGAGGAGGGAAATGGTCCCCATTTCACGCAGGTAAAGCCGGACGGGGTCATCAATGGAGATGGAGTCTGACTTGGAGGTTGTCGCTCCCTCCCCTGCGGCCCCATCTTTATTTTGCCCGTCCCCTTTGGCGGCGGCAATTTTTTCACCTTTAGTGTTGGTGTCAACGATGTCTATCTCATTTTCACCAAAGAGGGCCATGAGGTCATCGATCTGTTCCGGGGTCACAACATCAGAGGGTAAGACATCATTGACTTCCTCGTAAGTTAAATAACCTTTTTCCTTGCCTTGTGTTATCAGCTGGTTAATTTCTGATACATGAGTCAGTTTTTCCATTGTGGCCATCTGGGTGAATTCTCCTAACTACGCTAAGTGGTTTGTGTTTTGAATATATATTAATGAGTTAAAGCTAAATGCATTTCGTGAAGTTGCGCCTGCAATTCCTGCGACCGTTCTATTTGACCGGCATTAGCTGCTTGAAGGCGTTGCAACTTAAGGTCTTTAATCTTAGATTTAAGGCGAATATTTTTAAATTTCTTAACACATTCCTTAATGGTCCTTTCGGGTGTGTCAAACTCTACGGGTTCCAGCCCTAACCGGGATAAAGTATTTCTGACCTCGGGGTTTTCGGTCTGGTCAAGAAGCTGGTCAAGTCTCAGGTCTTCATCGGCATCAATTTTTTTCCGACAGGTATGGGCAATGGTTCTCAGGATCGGATCTGAAAAATCTTCAGGATTTATATCCAAAAGGATGCCACGGGCTGTTTCCTTATCGGAAAGAATAAGGTGAACTAAATGCTTCTCCAGGTTTAAAAGTGAGGCAGAAACATTATCCGTTTCGACTATCCGAGTCTGGTTTTGAGAAAAAGACTTTTTTAATTCCTTTAAAAAATTCAGATCGTCAATGCCTGTTTTGGAGGTGAATTCTTCAAGCCAGGCGGTTCGTTCCACATTGTTCTTAATTTTTGCGAGCAAAGGAAGAATCTGGTTTGCCATTTTAACCCGGTCTGCAGGAGTTTTCCCCGGTGTCTCCTGGATTAGCGCATCAATATAAGACTCAATAAAAGGCTTGGCGTTGCGGATTTTTTCCAGAAAAATCTCGGTCCCCTGCTCGTGAATAAATGAATCGGGGTCCTGACCATCGGGCAGAACGACGACTTTCACATTCAAGCCGTGCTCCAGTAAGATATCAAATCCTTTTTCCGTTGCAGATCGGCCCGCAGGGTCTGAATCAAATACCAGAATGGCTGTTTCCGCATGGTTTCGTAACATCCCCGCTTGTTTGGCGGTCAGAGCAGTTCCGCAGGTGGCAACAACGTGCTCAACTCCATGTTGCACCGCTCGCATCTGGTCAAAATAACCCTCTACAAGAATAACCTGATTTTCCCTGCGTATGGCTTGCTTTGCCTGGTCAATTCCGAAAAGCGTTTCACTTTTTTGATAGAGAATGGTTTCGGGCGAATTGAGATATTTCGGGTTGTCCCCTTCAGCGATGGCACGACCCCCAAAACCAATGATGTTCCCGTGAAGGTCCTTGATAGGAAAAAGAACCCGACCGCGGAATCGGTCATAAACCGTGGACCCATCTTCTTTCTGGATGACCAATCCTGATTGAATAAGACGTTCCTGAGTGACAGAGCTGTTCTGCTGGACATGGTTCAGCAGGCCTCTCCATGTCGGGGCTGACCAGCCTATCCGGTATTTTTCCAGAATTTCTGCGTCGAAATGGCGAGAACTTAAATAGTTTCTTGCGCTTAATCCGCCTTCCGGGTTTTTCAGTAAGGATTGGAAATACCGTGTTGCGGATTCATTGAGTTTTCTTAAAGCCTCCCGTTCCTTTTGTTTGGGGTCTTGTAAATGGCCCGAAGTGTTTTTGGGCAGGGGAACGCCAGTACGCTCAGCCAGGAGTTTGATGACATCCGGAAAGGAAATACTCTGGATTTCCATGAGGAATTTATAAACATTTCCTCCGGCACCACAGCCAAAACAGTGGTAGATGCGTTTTTCCGGGCTGACAGAGAATGAAGGGGTTTTTTCGGAGTGAAAAGGGCAAAGCCCTTTAAAGTTTTTGCCGGCTTTTTTCAGCACGACATGTTCCGAAATCACCGCGACAATATCAGTGCGGTCGCGAATCTCATCAATAATGTTATCGGGTATAGAACTTTTCAAAATATCAACAGATCGTTTAGAAGGACAAAGTTGTCCAATAGGATCGATTCAAAAATATTATTAAGGAGGCAGGTTTTAGGCCGGCCAATACCCCGGTAAAAAACACATACCCGGGTTTCAATTCAAATATTCACCTGCCAGGTCTTTGATAAGACCATTATCTGCTTTACCTTTGAACTCAGGAACCAGGACTTTCATGATCTTGCCAAAATCTTTCATCCCTTGGGCTTCAGTTTCTGTGATCACTTCCTGAATTCTTTTACGCAAATCCTCTTCAGAGATTTGCTCCGGCAAATAGGTCTGTAAAATCGCATGTTCCTGTTTTTCCTTTTCCATCAAATCCATGCGTCCTCCCTGTTCGAAAAGGGTGGCCGCTTCTTTTCTTTTTTTCACCTCACGGGTAATCAGGGGCAAGACATCCTCATCCTGTAATTCTTTACGAAGGTCAATCTCCTGATTTTTGATGGAGGAAATTACGCTACGGATGGTGTTGAGCCTAAGCGAGTCCTTGGATCTTTGGGCTCCTTTCATATCTGAAAGGAGTTTTTCCTTTAAAGTCATGAATTTATTCCATTAAACAAGATTGAAAATATAATGACCCAACTGGGTTTTGTCAATACTTTGGGTAAATAAATAAAAGGTGGAGATGCCGTCTGGAAAAATTTAATAAGTCCTTTTTTATCAAAAAGATAGGGCGGCGTAGGCCGGCGGGTTTTGACAGGACGCTTAAATTAAATTTTAAAAACCACTTATTCTCTCATTTTTTAACTGATTTTGGGGAAAAATTTTTTATTTTTGTTATATGGAGGGGAAGGTCTGGAATCTCTGGAAATTTGAATAACGTTCTGGTCTAATAAATCAAATATTCTTTGCGGACGGGTAGAAAGGATTCTAATTCTTTTGAGTCGTCCAGTTTTTCCAGAGAAAAGTCAGGATCGAAAAGAGTTTCCCGAAATTTTGAGTTGCCGTAAAGCAGGTCGATGGCGAGACGGTCGCTGACATATTCATAGGGTTCTGTTCGCCATTGCAGTTGATCGGGATAAAGCTCGGCAATCGCACGGAGCAACTCCAGGGTGGTGAGCAGGGGTTTGAATTGGTCCCGATCGGTAATATGGAATTGAAGCCCTGCACAAACCTCTCCCGCCTGTTTCTGAAACATAGGCTTGAAATATTGCGGACGACAAAATACTCCCGGTAAATGCTTAGAGTCTAAGCGTGCTTTTAGTTTTTGAGGGTCGATGAAAGGGGCGCCGATTTGTTCGAAGGGCAGGGTGGTGCCGCGCCCTTCTGAAAGCAAGGTTCCCTCAATCAGGCACATTCCCGGATAGACGGTGGCGGTTGCCAGAGTCGGCATATTGGGGGAGGGCGGTGTCCAGACCATCCCTGTCTGGTCATACCACATCTCCCGCTTCCAACCGGTCATGGGAACCACTTGCAAGTCGCATTGAATATCGAAATGATAGTTGAACATGAGGGCGAGTTCCCCCACCGTCATACCGTGGCGATTGGGCAGAGGGTATTGCCCGACAAAGGAACGCCAACTTTCTTCTACCAGATTGCCTTCAACTGCAATCCCATTGATCGGATTGGGTCGATCACAAACCACCATGCGCGTCCCGGTCTGTTTGCAGATGGTCATGCAGTTGGCCATCGTATAAATGAAGGTGTAATAGCGAGCACCGACATCCTGAATATCGAAAACCAGATTATCAATGTCTTGGAATAAAGCCGGATCAGGAGTCAGGGAGTCCTCACTTTTTCCATACAGGCTTTTTATGTCCAAGCCGGAAAGTGGGTCCACTTCGTTCGAGATATGAATCATATCCTGAGCAGTGCCATATAATCCGTGTTCTGGAGCGAATAAGGCTTGCAACGCGAAAGAGGAATTAGAATGGAATTGTTCTATTGAATGCTTACCATCTCCGGTCAGGCTGGTGTGGTTGACGAGTAGGCCAACGGTTTTACCTTTTAAATATTTTTTGGGCTGGGAAAGTAAATGGTCAATTCCTGAGATGGTTTGGGTCATCGGGGTAGGTGAGGGTTAGGGAAATTTAAAGCCTTTGGCAATGACGATGATGTTGGATTCATCATCCACAAAATAACGGCTTTTGTCCTGTTCCAGATCATAACCCAAAGTGGTGTTGGGGGGAACCTCAACATCCTTGTCAATGATAGCCATATTGATTTTGCAATTTTTCCCGATTTTTACCCGGTCCATCAATAAGGAATTGATGACCGCCGCTCCGCTATCGATACTGACTTCGCGGCCGATCACCGAGTCCTGCACAATCCCTCCACTGATGATGCTTCCTTCGGCAACGATGCTGTTGACGGCTTGGCCGCGACGTCCATCCTCATTAAAGACGAACTTGGCGGGTGGCGTTCCATAGTTGGCGGTCTTAATGGGCCAGGCTTTATTATAAAGATTAAATTCGGGTTTGATATTTCTCAAATCCATATTGGCTTCCCAGAAAGACTTGATGGTTCCTACGTCTCTCCAATAGCCGATTTCCTTTTTGGTGATGCCAGGTATACGGTTTCGGCGAAAATCGTAAGCGAATACTCGAGAAGTATTGAAAATCCGTGGCAGAATGTCCTTGCCAAAATCATGGGTGGACTCTGTATCCGCCGCATCTTCATAGAGCAAATCAATCAGAGTTTGTTTGTTAAAGAGATAGTTGCCCATAGACGCGAAGGCCTCACCAGGCCTTCCTGGAATGGGTTTCGGTCGTTTGGGTTTTTCCTGGAACCCTGTGATGCGCTGTTTTTCCTGCACCTGGATCACCCCGAATGAAGTAGCTTCATCAAGAGGAACTGGCAGGGCCGAGATGGTGACATCGGCACGCTTTCTGACATGGAAGTCGATCATTTGTTGCAGGTCCATGCGGTAGATGTGGTCAGCCCCGAAGATAGCGATGATGTCGAAATCTCCATCCTCGATTAAATTAATATTCTGATAAATGGCGTCGGCTGTTCCCATGTACCAACTTTCTCCTGTACGTTTTTGCGCGGGAACAGTGAGTATGAAGTGGTCGCGCAGGATGGAACTGAACCGCCAGTTCTCTTGCAGATGTTCGGTCAGTGACTGGGACTTGAATTGAGTCAGAACATAAACGGAATAAATCCGCGAATTGATGAAATTGCTCAGGGCAAAATCTATCAGCCGATACTTTCCACCAAATGGGACAGCGGGTTTTGCGCGTTGCTGGGTGAGCGGGTAGAGTCTGCTCCCTTCACCGCCGGCAAGAATCATTCCGAGGACTTTTTTAATCGAACCGGCCATGGGACCTCATATTTTTGCCCCGAATGTAGCGAGGCGATGTGGAGCTTGATGATAGGGTTAAAACAACGGACTGTCAACTGCAAGCCGGGCAAAAAAAAACCGGCTCCCCATGAAAGGGAGCCGGTCTATGTTCTTACTTAAAGGGTGAATTACATCATTCCGGGCATACCGCCCATTCCACCCATTCCACCCATACCGCCCATTCCGCCGCCACCGCCGCCGCCATGAGCATGACCATGATCGTCATTCTCTTCTGGCAAATCGGTGATCATAGCTTCGGTGGTCAGAAGTAGGCCGGAGATGCTGGCTGCATTTTGCAATGCGGTGCGAGCTACCTTGGCAGGATCAATGATTCCTGCTTTGATCATGTCGGTGTACTTGCCGGTTTTAGCATCGTACCCTTCATTGCCTTTCAAGGTTTTTACTTTCTCGCAAACCACGGTACCTTCTTCGCCGGCGTTGGCTGCAATCTGACGTAGAGGTTCTTCCAAAGCTCGACGAATGATTTTCACTCCTACCTTAAAATCATGGTCGCCTTTGATTTTATCTAGTGCACCCAAGCTACGAATGAAAGCTACTCCGCCACCAGGGATAACACCTTCTTCAACTGCGGCGCGTGTAGCATGCAGAGCATCTTCAACACGGGCTTTTTTCTCTTTCATTTCCGTCTCAGTTGCGGCGCCTACTTTGATGATGGCTACGCCACCAACCAGTTTAGCCAACCGTTCCTGGAGTTTTTCCCCGTCATAATCGGAAGAGGTCTCTTCGATCTGATTACGGATCTGTTTAACTCGTGACTGAATGTCAGAGGCTTTTCCTTTACCATCAACGATAACGGTGTTTTCTTTATCGATGGTGATACGTTTTGCCCGGCCCAAGTCAGCCAGATCTACACTGTCCAGAGAAACACCGATGTCTTCAGTGATCACTTTACCGCCGGTCAAAATGGCGATATCGTTGAGCATATCTTTTCTGCGGTCGCCGAATCCCGGTGCCTTAACGGCAGAGACATTCAAGGTTCCACGCAATTTATTGACTACCAGAGTAGCCAGGGCTTCGCCTTCGATATCTTCAGCGAGAATGAGAAGAGGTTTGCCGCCTTTAGCAACTTTTTCCAGCAAAGGCAGGAGGTCTTTCATGCTGCTGATTTTTTTCTCATGAAGCAGGATGTAACAATCTTCCAGAACGGATTCCATACGCTCAGGATCGGTTACGAAATAAGGGGAAAGATAACCACGATCGAACTGCATTCCCTCAACGATTTCCAGGGAGGTGTCCATGCTCTTGGCTTCTTCAACGGTGATAACGCCGTCTTTTCCTACCTTGTCCATAGCTTCGGAGATGATCTGCCCGATGGCTTTATCCTGGTTTGCAGAAATAGTTCCTACCTGGGCAATTTCCTTTTTGTCCTTGGTAGGTTTAGCCATTTTCTGGATTTCAGGGATGATGACATTAACAGCTTCTTCAATGCCCCGTTTAATATCCATAGGGTTGGAGCCAGCGGTTACATGTTTCATTCCCTCGCGAAAAATAGCCTGGGCCAGAACGGTCGCTGTGGTCGTACCATCCCCAGCATTGTCACTGGTTTTGCTGGCGACTTCATTAACCATTTGCGCGCCCATATTTTCAAAGGGGTCTTGCAATTCAATTTCCTTGGCTACCGTGACACCGTCTTTGGTGATGGTGGGGGAACCAAATTTTTTGTCGATGACCACATTGCGCCCCTTAGGACCCAAGGTGATTTTTACGGTATCAGCCAGTTGATTAACACCGGAAAGTATTTTATGTCTAGCAGTTTCATCATATACGATTTGTTTAGCCATAAAGGTGGTTCTCCTTATCTCTTAAGAGATGTGAATGATTTTTTAATTAAGTAATTGGGACAAAAATTAACCTACGATTGCCAGAACATCGTCTTCACGCATCAGCAGGTAATCTTCTCCGTCAAATTTGATTTCTGTGCCGCCGTATTTGCTGTAAAGGACTTTGTCGCCCACTTTAACTTCCAGTTGAACGGGCTTGCCATCATCGCCAACTTTTCCTTTGCCTACAGCCTTAACCCGACCTTCAATAGGTTTTTCTTTGGCTGAATCGGGAATGATGATTCCTCCCTTTCGAACTTCTTTCTCCAGGATGGGTTGAACTAGGATACGGTCGTGCAATGGTTTGATTTTCATATTGACTCCTTGAAAAAATGTTACAATCTGATTAAATATTAAAAGAAAAGACGCTGTTTAGCGTAAATTCGCCCACAAAAATCGTTAATTTATTGAATTTAAAGACCTAAAGCTCCAAGTCGGAGGGATCCGGCCGATTGTTTTAGCACTCTCTAGGTTGGAGTGCTGACAATATATAAAATCTGGATATCAAAAAGCAAGGTCTTCTCCGAAAAAAAATCAAAAAATCGCCAAAATTATGCAAAAAACTAATAGAAAACAGGTTTTACAGATTGAAACGTTCCCAAATCCGTTTCCAGGAAGGGATTACACCATTGAAATGGAGTGCCCGGAGTTTACCTGTTTGTGCCCTAAAACCGGGCAACCGGATTTTGCCACCCTGTATATCAGTTATATTCCGGAAAAATTGTGCATAGAATTGAAATCATTAAAGCTTTACCTGGTATCGTATCGGAATGAAGGGGGATTTCACGAAAATCTGACCAATGTCATTTTGGATGATTTGGTAGCCGCATGTCGTCCGAGAGAGATGAAAATCGTGGGTGATTTTAATGTTCGCGGGGGAATACGCACTACGGTTACGGTGGAGCACTTGGCAAAAAAACCTGCAAAGAAAAAAGGTAAGTAGGTTTTATCGACCTGGACGACTGAGCTATTGGGGGAGGGAGGTATGACGCAACCGCTGCAACGAACGGGAGAATGTCATTCCTGCGGAGAGTGCTGCAAGACGGTCAATATGACTGTTGTCCGTGATATCACCATCCAGCAACATGGCAGTCTAAAAGAATTGGAACTTTATTTATCCTATCGAGGAATCCGGGTTGTTGGTTCGGACGAAAAGAGAAATCAGCTTTATTACTCTATAGATGTACCATGCAGTGAGCTGACAGAGGATAATCGATGCCGGGTGCATGACAGTCCTAATAAACCTCTCATTTGCCATCGCTATCCTTCAAGCAAAGAGGATGTCGAGGACATTCCCGAGTGTGGCTACGATTTTCAACCGGCGAACCGCCAGTGAGGATTATTACAAGTTTTGCTCAACTAATTTAGGGTTTTAGCCTTTATATTTTATTATCTATGGCAACTCCCTGGATATATTGTGGAATCCTGCCGCCTTTCTACTAAGTAATTGTAATAAAATGTTTTGCCATCGAATTCCAGAAAAGTGTATTCTAAAAGGTAGCAGAAAATTTTGTTATAATGACCGCTTTGGGTGAGTTATGGAACAACGATTTATTGAACATGGGAACAGGACAATATCGGACGCTCGCACAGGCCTGATGTGGCAGGAGAGTTATGCCTATGTGGAAACGGGAAATAACATCAGTTGGTATGACGCCCAGGAATATATCGATAAATTAAATCAGGAAAAACTGGGAAGCCACGAAGACTGGCGTCTTCCTGGCCGGCTGGAAATTCAAAGCTTGTATGAAATCGCCAAACCATTTCAGTCCCGAGGAAAAACTTTCATTCTTCACATTGATCCTGTTTTTGAATTCAGTTATGGCAGTTGCTTTTGGACAAGCAAGACGCGATTATCTGCTGCGCTGGGATTCGAGTTTGACATGGGAGACATTCACTGGTATCCCAAGGGAAGCTTGAATGGAACGGTTCGGGCTGTGCGAAGTAATTGGAAGCCCAAACTATTGGTTGATCTGAGCTGGGCGAAAGAAACCGCAGGTTCTTGAAATAAATCCCGCAAGTGGGTTCTATTTTCCATGCTTTGTCGCGTTATATAAAATAGTATTTTAATAGGTTACTTCGTCTGCTTGCAGCGAGAGGGTGCGGTATGGATGAGCAACAATTCAAAGTTGAAAAGGCTAAGGCTCGAAAACTTCGCCAGTCGCCTTGGTGGAAAGAAAAAATACAGGCGGGCACGTGTCATTATTGTGGAGGTAGGTTCTTAGCCGAAGAATTGACGATGGACCATATTGTTCCAATTTCCCGTGGGGGTAAAAGCAAAAGGGGGAATCTGGTACCTTCATGTAAAAAATGTAATGTTAATAAAAAGTACTACACCCCGGCAGAAATCATCCTTCGTGAAAAGCTAGGCCAGGATATTAAGTTTTAACTCCTCTTAAAATAAAATTACCAAGGTTAATTCATGCAAATTCTTTTCGATGCGGGCAGCCTGATTCAGGCATTGGAAAAAAGTGACGATTCAGCAGTAGTAAGTCTTTGCCGTCAGGAGCGTTGCAAAGGCTGGGTGGTTGCTACCTCTATTCCTGTTCTTTTGGAAGGCTCTGGAGCTTCAAAGAAAAATGTGCAATCTTTTTTACAAAACCTGGCTGTTTTAACTCCCACGGCTCATGATATTGACCTTTCTCTGGGGTCTGAATATCCGTTTGAGATAGCGTTGTTGGCGTGTTTGGTAGAGGCGTGCGGAATAGATGCAGTGGTTACGCTTAATCCTGAAAAATTTTCCGGTTTGCCAGTGAATGCTCTGACTCCCGGTCAGTTGCAGGAAAAACTGGACGCTCCGTCTCCTCCGGTTAATGAAGTCCGTTTACTGGATATTACTGCTTCGTATCACCAGATATTGAATGAGGTGGAAAAGGAAACTGCGGAAACCATTCGATCGGGATATTTTATCCTGGGACCCAAAGTTTCCCGGATGGAAGAGAGAATGGCATCTTATTGCCAAACAAAATATGCAGTAGGCGTTTCATCTGGAACGGATGCGTTGCTGATTGCTTTGATGGCAGCGGGAGTCGGTCCAGGTGATGAAGTGATCACCTCTCCCTATACATTTTTCGCGACAGCGGGTTCTATCATCCGACTTGGGGCTCAACCAGTTTTTGCGGATATCAATGATATCACTTTCAATATCAAACCTGAGCATATTGAACGTTGCATTACCCCGAAGACCAAGGCCATTATTCCGGTGCACCTTTATGGGCAATGTGCAGATATGGACCCCATTCTCCAATTGGCAGAGAAAAATGGTCTGCGGGTAATTGAAGATTCTGCCCAGGCGATTGGTTCGGAGTATAAGAGTAGATCAGCCGGTTCGTTAGGAGATATGGGGTGTTTTTCATTTTTCCCCGCAAAAAATTTAGGCGGCTTTGGTGATGGTGGAATGGTGACCACCAATTGCGAGGAGCTATACCAGAAATTAAAAATTCTCAGAGTGCATGGCTCGGACCCGAAATATTACCATAAGATTATAGGAGGGAACTTTCGTCTCGATGCACTTCAGGCAGATGTAGTGAGTGCCAAGCTGAACTTTCTGGAAGACTGGACCGAGAAAAGACGGAAAAATGCACAAACCTATAACCAGTTATTTAAAGATTCGGCAATGACTCCGTTCGTTCAATTACCTCCTGAGGTGTTTCCCCGGCATGTTTATAATCAGTATGTAATTGGTGTAGGAAACCGCAGGGATGAACTCAGAGGTTTTCTCAATGAAAATCGGATCGGGTGCGAAATTTATTATCCAGTTCCGTTACACCTGCAGGACTGTTTCAAGTCTCTAGGTTACAAGAGTGGCGACTTTCCTGAATCCGAAAAAGCTGCAGGGCAGACTTTGGCACTTCCTATTTCGCATGAGGTGAGTCGAGAGCAGCAGGAATATATTGTAAACACAATCCAACGATTTTTTTTGGGGGAATGAGTCCTGTCAAGGCTCAAAAGTAAAAGGGTTTTTCTTCTTCCTTGGGTTTTTCTTTTGGTGTGTGAAACTGGCTTTCACAAATCATAACTATATGGAACCCTAATTTTGATTTGATGGGCTCCGGTATCTTGAACTTTTCCGTTGTCAGTATGCTATCGATCAACTCCTGATCCAGGGTTTCTGCTTCCATTCCTTTGTAAACCCAACCTACCGAGCCGCCCAACGCCTTACTCATGCAAACGCTGTATTTTTTTGCTAGACGGGTAAAAAATTTCTCCATTTTTTCCCAGTCATGGTAAGGCTTATCGGGGTCATCAACTTCCAATTGTGCCAGTTCATTCTGATAATCTGTAAGGGTTTCCCAGATCATTTTGGCAGACTCAAGGGAAGTCATGCGAATATTTCGCACACGATGTTCCATGGGTTTGTCGGTGGTGAAGGTCTTCTTCTTCGGGACAAAAGCTTTTTTTATTTTTGGCTTGGGTTTGATAGGAGCTTTAGGACTATCCTCTGCCGGTTGACGCTCCTTAGCGGTTTTATCGCGTTGGTAGATGGTATCTTCGGTTTCCTTAGGTTGCTCGGTTTCGGACATGGTAACCTGAATAAATATTGTTGAATTAAAAGTGGGTTGTATCTGTAAAGTTTAGTTTGAACGGATTCATTTATCAAGGAATATAAGCTCAAGGTATTGCAGAACAGCTCCCTGGGAATTGCTTCCTATGATTTCGTGGGCAGAGTCTTTTACTTCCTGGAGGGCATTTTCCACTGCAATAGCCCGGCCAGCGATCCGAAACATGTCTAAATCATTCAAATAATCCCCGAACACAACAATACGTTCCAGGGGAATCTCCAGTTTTTGGGAGAGAATTTCTATCATATTTCCCTTGCTGGCCTCCTGGTGAAAAGACTGGAGCCAGTGGTATCCTTTCATGGATACGTCTTCAGCAAAATATAAATTAAGGTGGTCAAAATGATTTTCTTGCAGTGATTGGTAGACGGGCTTGAGCTGGTCGTGGGTGTCGATCAATAGGAATCCGGAAATCTTTTCGTCCTCTTGAAATTGAAAACGATCAACCTTGCATAGTCTTCCATCTCCCTCAAGACTTTTGACATAGGCTTGGGAGCCCGGGTTGGTTGCATTTTGGTAATAAAGTTTATGTTCTTCCCCAAATGTATAAATGAAGGGATCAATGCCTCGAGGCAAGGCAAATTTGAGCATGTTTTCTACAACTTGCCTGTCAATGGAGTTAGCGTATTCCAAAACGTGGCCGCTGTTGAAATCTGCCAGATACACCCCATTAAATAAAACCACTGGTAGTTTGAGGTTCAATCCATTTAAAATTGGATGTGCAGAATCGTAGTTCCGAGCGGTGGCGATAGTGAAGCGTAATCCCATGTCGATCAGCCGGTTGAGACGTTTTTTGTAGTCGTCAGGAAACGTTCCATCAGGCAATAACAGGGTGCCATCCATATCAGAAATATATAAAAGGTCTTTGTTCATCAGCGGGTTCAATATGTCAGGTTAAAAATCAACAGGTTTAAGCATTCGAAGAAATAGAAGTTCCTGATATGAGAGCCTGTCTGTAAGGAATCACTTGGGAAGTATACTAAAAGATAGGCATCAAATTGATTAATTTGTGAAGAAGGGTTTTTATTTATGAGGGATATTGGTCTTTTTCGGCATTTGCAAGTTTTGCTTTTGGGAGTATTTTTTGTTTTTAGTTATTCTTCCAATATTGAGGCGTTCGATTTTTCTGACTGGGACACTCTTGTCAAAAAATATGTTGCCCCAAAAACATTGGATGGGGTTTTGATCAATGCAATTGATTACGACAGATTAAAAAAAGACTCTGTATTTTTAGGCCTGGCATCCCGTCTCAAGGATTATCCTCTGGAGAATCTGCAGTCCCAGGAATCCAGGTTAACTTTCTGGATCAATGTCTATAATATTCTTGCGGCAAAAATGATCACCGACCATTACCCGATAGAGAGTATCAAGGATGTGGGGAGTATATTTAAATCTGTTTGGAAACGGCCTGCGGGCAATGTGGGAGGCGAAGAACGCACTCTCAATGATATTGAACATGAAATTCTCAGGAAAATGGATGAACCCCGCATTCACGTAGCTATTGTCTGCGCCTCTGTTAGTTGTCCTGACCTTCGTCCTGAATCCTATAAGGTTGAAAAATTGAGTGACCAGTTGGACGACCAGATGAAAAAGTTTTTGTTATCCCGAGAGAAAGGAATGAAACTGGATGAGAAGAAAAACAGGGTTTATCTTTCATCCATATTCAAATGGTTTGCTGATGATTTTGAAAGTCGTGGGGGTGTATTAAAATTTATCAGTCAGTATGTGAGCCCCGAGGAAAGAAAAGTTTTGAGCAATTCCAAAATTAAAATTTCTTACCTGGATTACAACTGGAGGATAAACGGCCACTAGGAGAGAAGCGAGAGAGTGATTGCTTTATCGAGTTGCAACAAATCTTTTCGACTGGAAGAGCCAAAAAAAGCAACCCCCTCAATCCCCCTTGTTGGGGGGAGGGCAATTCCCCCCTTAGAAGGGGGGTAAACATTTATTCTCAGGTCAATCCGCATGCTTGCGTAGAAATGTTGGAATATCAAAGTTTGAGGTCAGGCTTCCCGGGTCCAAATTTTCTTCCTTAATTGAGGAAGCCAGAGATTTTAAATGTTTGAACGACGTTTGTCCTGGATCCTCTTCAGAAATTGGGTCGCCCCCGACAACTTTTTTAAGAGCAGGTCTTTCTTTGATTTTTATTGATTGCTCTTCCTCAAAACCCGTAGCAATAACCGTTACTCGCATTTCACCTTCCATTTGTTTATCAATCACTGCTCCAAAGATAATATGAGCATCCTCGTGAGCATTTTCCTGAACCATCATGGACGCCTCATTGACTTCCATCAAGGTAAGGTCTTCGCCACCGGTGATGTTGATCAATATGCCTTTTGCTCCATCAACGGTTGCTTCATCAAGCAAGGGACTGGAGATAGCTTTCTGCGCCGCCTCTGCCGCTCGCATTTCACCTGTGGCGGTTCCGCTACCCATTAGAGCTTTTCCCATGCTACCCATGATGCATTTTACATCGGCAAAATCCAGGTTTATCAGTCCAGGAATCACAATCAGGTCGGAGATACTGCAGACGGCCTGCTTTAAAACATCGTCCACCATTGCAAACGCTCCGGTGAATGAAGTTTGTTTGCCGACATAACTGAGAAGCTTCTGGTTAGGAATGACAATCAAAGTATCGACGGCTTCCTTAAGCTCCATAATTCCTTCCTCAGCCTGCCGCATACGCCGTTTACCTTCAAAGGCGAAAGGTTTGGTGACCACACCAACGGTCAGAGCTCCAGCCTCCTTAGCGATGCGAGAAATGATGGGAGCAGCACCGGTACCGGTTCCGCCACCCATTCCAGCGGTGATGAAGACCATATCTGCCCCTTCTACCATTTCGCGAATCGGGGCCCCACTTTCTTCTGCGGCATCTCTTCCTATCTCAGGGTTAGAGCCCGCGCCCAGGCCTCGAGTCAATTCTCCGCCAATTTGAATTTTTCCTGGGCATTCGGATTTCTCAAGCGTTTGCAGATCGGTATTAGCGATAATAAACTCAACACCACGGATATTGTCCCGAACCATTGAGTTGATAGCATTATTGCCCCCACCTCCTACACCAACGACCTTGATAGTTGCTGAATAATCATTTTCGTTATCAAACTCTATTAAACTCATTTTACCCTCCAGGTGTTAAAAAAATTCATCTGCCCAATCTTTCATACGTGTAAAAATTTTGTCGAACAGGTTCCTCCCTTGAAGTTCCCGATTCATTCCTAACTTAAATCTTCTTGATCCGTATTGGATTAATCCAGTACAGGTTGCATACATGGGATTGCTCACGACATCAATCAAACCTCCAAGACCAATGGGAGTTCCAACCCGAACGGGAGACTGAAAAACATCCTCCGCCAAATCAGCCATTCCCTGCATGTTTGATGCCCCACCGGTCAGAACAATTCCAGAAGAAATGATTTCACGGTATCCGGATTCGTTTATTTCATGATCCAGAAGTTCAAACATTTCCCGAGTCCGGGCTTCAATAATTTCGCTAAGAATTTGGCGCGGAACGGTTCGAGGCTCTCGACCACCAACACTTGGGGCCTCAATATTTTCCCCTTCAGAAACAAGAGGGGTATAAGCGCATCCATAGGAGTGCTTGATTTTTTCCGCTTCAGCATTAGGAGTGCGAAGGCCAATGGCGATATCATTTGTCATCTGAGCACCGGCAATAGTTAGAACTGCGGTGTGCTTGATCGCCCCCTGATAAAAAATAGCCATATCAGATGTTCCTCCACCAATATCAATCATTCCTACACCTAATTCCCGTTCATCCTGAGACAGGACGGATTCGCTGGAGGCCAGCTGTTCCAACACAATGTCCTGAACTCCCAGACCTGCCTTGTTGACGCATTTGACAATGTTCTGAGCGGAAGTCACTGCGGCAGTAACGATATGGACCTTGGCTTCAAGCCTAACCCCTGCCATTCCCAGAGGAGTTTTAATCCCGTCCTGGTTATCGACAATATATTCCTGGGGAAGCACGTGAATGACTTCCCGGTCAAGAGGAATGGCAATAGCTTTGGCCGCTTCTATAACGCGGTCAATATCTGTCTGCGTGATTTCCTTTCCTTTTACGGCGATGATGCCATGGCTGTTCATGCTGTTAATATGGCCGCCCGCAATACCCACAAAAACCGAATCGATTTCGCATCCAGCCATCAACTCAGCTTCTTCAACAGCACTTTTTATAGACTCCACTGTGCTATCAATATTGATGACTACTCCTTTACGCAAACCTCTTGACGGATACTGGCCTAGTCCGATGATATCTATTTTTTCTTCATCAATGACTTCTCCGATGATGCAACAGATTTTGGTCGTTCCAATATCCAGGCCGACAATATAATTACTTTTTTTGGCCATGCGTCGCATTCCCTCCTAGTTGGTTGGTGTCTTCATGGATTTTGAGTGGCTAGAGATACGGTCCCTGACCACAACTTGATCCTTGAATGATAGGTCTATCATATGGAATTTTCCTGCGTCATCCTCAAGAGTATCGAGGACAATCATAAATTTTTTAAATCCATCCGTTAACCTTTCCATGGACATTTGGATTCGAATTTCCCGATTGCGTGTGAAAAATATGATTCTCGAATGCCCTTTTAATTCGGCAATTTCCAGAGGATTTTTTTCAAAAAAAGAAAGTTTGTTGAAATAGTGCATTGTTTTGAGGCTCTGAATAACTTTTTCTCCAGAAAAGTTTTCAGGCTTTACTATTTTTGAGCTCTGCACAATTAGTGGCAAATGGTGGTGCTCAGGTTTTTCTTCTGACAGGATCACTCCAAAATTGTCCATTAAAAACACTTTTTTAAATTTGATCCGGGCATAAGGAATACGTTCGGTCAACTCAACTTGAATTCCCTGAGGAAACCTTCTTTGAACAGATGCCGAAAGAACCCAAGGATGATCCACGATTCTTTCAGATGCTTTAGATAAGTTATATTTGAAAAGGTTTTCTCCGTGAACCTGGCCCAGCCACTCCAGAAGCTCATTTTCCTTTAGGGCATGGTTGCCATTAAACGAAATGTTAGTAATCTGAAACCTGGGGTCGGACATCAAAAAATTATAGCTTGCATAAAACAAATAAATGACGACTCCTACCAGGAAAAGTTTTGAAGCTAGTTCAAACAGAATTCTTGTCCAGGAAAAATCACGGCCTGAAACTTTTGAGGGGGCTTTCTTGCTCAGATCACCACCACGCCGAATCTTTTTCTTCCTTTCGGAGCGGAGATCTTCCCACCCTACAGAAGTGCTTTTTTGATCTGCGATTGCAAAACTCATAATTAATCTTTGTAATCCCGCTGAGCGGTTTTTAATATTTCTACAACTAAATCATCGAACCCCAGCCCGATTTTCTCTGCTGCCATAGGCAAAAGGCTGGTTGGGGTCATCCCCGGCACGGTATTCATCTCTAGTACAAAAGGAACCCCTTCATTATCTAAAATTACATCTACACGGGGAAAGCCTCTTCCTCTCAATACCTGGAATACTTGTTTCGCGATTTGTTTGCATTCATCCACTTCATTTTTTTCAAGGTCTGCAGGGCAAATATATTCTGTTTTTCCAGAGGTGTATTTTGCCTCATAATCATAAAATCCGGACTTAGGGCGGATATGGATAATAGGCATAGGTTCCATTTCATTCATTCCAATTGCCAGAAGCTTTCCTTCAATAAATTTTTCCACAATAACTTCTTCAGAATAAGCGAATGCGGCTTCCAGAGCCGGTTCCCATTCGTTCTCGTTTTTGACGATACTTATACCCAGGCTGGACCCTTGATTGGTTGGCTTGACGACAACCGGAAGATTTAAGGTCCGGCATATCTTTTCCTCTGAGTTTTTGTAAAGCACTTCATAATCAGCCGTGGGTATTCCATGGAATTTTAAAATTTCCTTGGATTTTAATTTGTCAAAAGCCAGAGCACTCCCCATAACCCCTGCTCCGGTATAGGGTATTTTGAAATATTCAAGCAGGCCTTGAATGCATCCGTCTTCTCCATAGGTTCCATGCAGAGCAATGAAAGCCAGATCGATAGGGTTTGACTGAAGCGTTGTCCCGATTTGATGATCGACATTAATCGGCAAGGCCTTCAATCCTTTTCTTTTAAGGGCCTCAACGACAGAGTTTCCAGTGATGATTGAGACCTTCTGCTCGGGGGAGAGTCCTCCCATGAGCACTCCAATAGTTTTATCTTTTAAATAATTCAAATTTCGTATTACAAATTCTCTTTAATATGGTCCGCCCCGGCCCTTGGCCAAAAGGGCCGGAGAACAAAGGAAGGAGGGCTACCTCTGTCGCGGACCAATTTAGTAATATTATTTCCCCAATTTATTCACCTGCTGTGACAATCTCTGTTTGTAAATTAATTCCTGTTTTATCTTTAACCTCTTCACGAATATGCTCAATCAACCGGGTCACATCATTGGCGGTGGCTCCTCCTTTATTGACAATGAAGTTCGCGTGCTTGATTGAAACTCCGGCATTGCCAACCGAAAGACCTTTGAGCCCCAATGACTCGATCAGTCTTCCCGCTTTATCACCATCAGGATTTTTAAAAACAGAACCTGAGTTGGGAATGGTTAAAGGTTGAGTCTGCGACCTGCGCGAGAGGTGGCGATCCATCGCATTCTGGATTTCAGATCGATCCCCTTCCTCAAGTTCCAGCTCTGCTTCGATAATGATTCCCTCTCCATCAGGAAAAATAGTTTTTCGATATTCGAATGAAAGCTCTTCACGTTTTAAGGTCTGAACTTCTCCATCTGGAGTTATTCGAGTAACACTACGAAGAACCTGGCCAACTTCGGTGCCTTCTGCCCCGGCATTCATGATGACGGCTCCTCCCAATGATCCGGGAATTCCTACCAAATGTTCGATGCCTGTCAGGGAATATCGGGCGGCATATTTGGCAAGGTAAGACATTTTAACTCCTGCCCCAGCTTTGATGACTGCCCTCCGGTTCCCGGTTTCCTTGCGGAAGAACAACGGGCGCTTAATGTCTTTGAAGCAATCCTTCAAAGAGATAACGACTCCTCGTATTCCGCGGTCGCCGACAAGCAAGTTGGTTCCTTCTCCAAGAGTAAAGAGAGGCTGAGATCCTTTGTTCTTCAAAATCGTTTGAATGTCGCGAATATCTTCAGGAAAAATTAATACATCCGCAGGGCCTCCGATTTGGATAGAAGTGTAGGGGGCCAGAATTTCGTTTTTCAGGATGCTGCCCTTAATTTTGTGTAACCAGGGAAAAGAATGGCTCATAGTTTTACTCTGATGAATTTTTTGTCCCAGAACGGTTTTTGGATACTCCATCCTGGTTTTGAGATTAAACTCACTTCCCGTTCCAGAATGAGCAATATGAATTAATCGGCGCTTCCAAGCTTCGTTAAGCATTGATGACGTTCCTCCCCTATTGAAGACGATCAATCGTTGAATCGGGATGTGAGCTCGTGGCTCAATTCTCCGATATTTCCTGCACCAAGAGTCATGACGATGTCTCCCGGTTTAAGAAATTTTTGTAAATGAGGGATCACAGATTCCGTTCCCCCGATGTATTCCACACTTTTATGTCCAAACTCTTTCACACCTTCCGCGATTCTCTGCGAGTCAATACCCTCAATCGCTTCTTCCCCGGCCGAGTAAATATCCAATAAAAGCAATTGGTCGGCATCGTTGAAGGAAGAGAAAAAACTTTCCATGAGGTGTTTCGTCCGCGAATATCGATGAGGCTGAAAAATAATGATGAGCCGTCGATCTGGCCAAACTTCTTTTGCTGTTGATAAAGTTGCCTGGATTTCTGCCGGGTGGTGACCGTAATCGTCAACAATCACCAAAGACTCTGACTGTTTAAGGATTTCAAACCGTCTTTGTACTCCCGTAAATGTTTTCAGAGAATTGGCGATAGTCGGGAAATCCATATTCAATTCCATCCCGACTGCGACGGCCGCAAGGGTGTTGCAAACATTGTGTCGACCTAGCGCACCTGACAACATTTTTCCTAATTTTTTACCTCGATGATAGACCGTGAAATAAGTTTTCAATCCATCTACGGATATATTCCGAGCCGTGTAATCAGCCTGAGACTTCAAACCATAGGTGATGGTTCGTTTTTCAATTCGAGGAAGCAGAGATTGAAGGTTGGCATCATCCAGGCACAATATCGCAGCACCATAGAAAGGAACCTTGTTAAGAAATTCCAGGAATGTAGATTTCATATTCTGCATGGTGAGATAAAAATCCATGTGTTCTTCATCCAGAGTCGTCACCACGGCAATCGTAGGAGAGAGTTTGAGGAAAGAACCATCGCTTTCATCCGCTTCGGCAATAAGATACTGACTTTGTCCAAGCTTGGCGTGTCCACCCATATTTTTGATTCTTCCACCAATCACTACTGTAGGATCAAGATTGCCCGCTGCCAGAACCGATGCAACGAGTGATGTCGTTGTGGTTTTTCCATGGGTACCCGCAATAGCTATTCCATGTTTCATTCTCATTAGTTCTGCTAGCATTTCAGCCCTGGGGATGACAGGGATGGATTGTTCGCGGGCGGCCTGAACTTCAACATTGTTGTCGTTGATGGCACTGGATATTACGACAACGTGTTTGCCTGTAACATTTTCAGGGCTGTGGCTATGGCGGATGTCGGCACCCAGTTCCTTCAAATGATCGGTAACCCGATTTGAAGAAGGGTCAGAACCGCTTACCTCATAATCCTGATTGATTAGAACTTCAGCAATTCCGCTCATTCCCGAACCTCCGATCCCTATGAAATGGATCCGTTGTGTTTTTCCTAAAAACATGACAAAACATATTCCCCTTGCGTTTTTCCGGCCCGGCCGGATTTTCCATTTGCGTCTTCGAGTAATTCCATGCAGATTTGACGAACTTTTTCTGTCGCATCACGGTTGCCTAACTGGTAGCTGTTCTTTTCCATTTCCTTTAGTCGCTCAGGGTCTTCCATAGCTCCAATTATGGATTGGGCAATACGTGGACCTGATAATTCTCTGTCGAGCACCAATTCACCTGCATTGGCAGAATTTAGTATTTGCGCATTTTTTTCCTGGTGATTATGAGCAGCATGAGGATAAGGAATTAATACAGATACTTTTCCGCAAGCGGTTACTTCAGCCAGGGTTGTGGCACCCGCCCGACAAACCACCAAGGAGGCTTTACGATATTGTTCCGCCATATCATCAATAAAAGGTCTGATATCATGAGAGAGATCGCTGGCTTCATATTTTTGCTTCACCATTTCATAATCACTTTCTCCAGTTTGATGAGTGATATGAATATTTCCTCGTTTGGAAGCTAGAGACTCCAATGCGTCCATCATCGCTAAATTAATGGAGTGAGCCCCCTGACTGCCTCCCAGGACTAGTACGCGGAAGAGTCCTCGCGGACCTCTTGAAACTTCTTCCCGTGACTGACAGATTTCTTCACGAATCATGTTTCCTGTTACCTCGACCTTTTCTTTAAGAAAATATTTTGCAGAATCTTTGAAAGAAACTGCCACCTTGTCGGCAATCTTTCCCAGCCATTTATTGGTGAGGCCGGGAATTGAGTTTTGCTCATGGATAAGAATGGGAATGCGTAATATCCATGCTGATAGAACGAGAGGGCCTGAAGCGTATCCGCCCACACCTACTACCAGGTCAGGCCGTTTTCTAATCAAGAAGCACATGGATTGGGCAGTTCCTATCGGCAATTTGACCCAGGACATCCAACGGCTGATGCTTTTTTTTCCGATCAATCCCGCCGAAAGAATGGTTTTCAGCTCGAATCCTTCACGAGGAAGAACTTTTGCTTCGATACCTTTTTGGGTTCCCACAAATGAAATTTCAATATTCATATTGTGCCTCTTGAGCGCCTTTGCTAGCGCGATTCCTGGATAAAGGTGGCCGCCAGTACCGCCACCAGCTATGACAACTCGTTTTCGCATTCAGTCATTGTCAATGTCTTACCGTCTGCTCTGAAATATTCAGAAGAACACCTACTGAAAGCATGGTAATTAACATTGATGAACCGCCCATGCTGATGAAGGGCAGAGTTAATCCTTTTGTTGGAAGAAGACCCACGGTCACTCCCAGATTGATAAAAGCTTGAAATCCGATCAAAAGAGTCAGGCCGGCTGCTAAATGAGTTCCAAATGGATCTTTGGCCCTGCAAGCGGTAACGAAACCTCTCCAGATCAATATTGAAAAAAGAATAATTATTGCTGTCGTTCCCAAAAACCCCAGCTCTTCTCCAATAACGGAAAAAATAAAATCTGTGTGGGCTTCTGGAAGATAAAAAAGTTTCTGATGACTTGCTCCCAAGCCCGTTCCCCAATACCCTCCCCGGCCAAAAGCGTAAAAGGACTGAATTGCCTGGAATCCGGCATTCGAAGGGTCTTGCCAGGGATCTAGAAAAGAGATAATTCTTCGAGTGCGGTATTCTGCGCCCAGGATTGCGGATGCTATAAATGGAATCAACGCCAGCACCGAAAGAAACAGAAACTTTTTTCGTAAACCGGCAACAAAAAGCATTGCGAATGTGACCATGCAAATAATCATGGCGGTGCCAAAATCGGGCTGAAATAAAATCGGGATGAAAAAGAACCCTAGAACAACAAGGTTGGGGAGATAGCCGTAAGCGAAGTTCCTCAACTTGTCCGCCCTTTTGACCAGGGATTTGGCAATAAAAAGAACCAGGGTAAACTTTGCCAGCTCCGAAGGTTGAAAAGAAAGCCCGCCCAGAGTCAGCCATCTTCGCGCTCCTCCCACCTCTTTGCTTACTTCCGGAAACATGACGGCAAGCAAAAGTAGAAAAGTTACCAGCATGATTAGGTAGGTGTGCTGATGGAATTTGTGATAGTCCGTATTTTTGACTACCAGTAGAACTGCTGTTCCCAGAAGACACCAGACCACTTGGCGCTTGAGAAAATAGTAGGAGTCTCCGTATTTTTCCAAGGCGTACACAGCGCTTGAGCTGAAAACCATAACGATACCCACCAGGACCAGAACAGCCACGGTGATACCCATTAGTGAATCCGCATTTTTTTCCTGATGTGCAGTCAAAATTCATTGCCCTTCCAGATTATTAACAATCGTTTTGAAGCAGTCTCCCCGATCTTCAAAATCTTTAAACATGTCAAAGCTTGCGCATGCAGGGGAAAGTAGAACGACATCGCCATATTGAGCTTTCGCTTTTGCCAGATATACAGCTTCTTCAAGGCTATCGCTTTCCTCATAACCAAAGGAGCCGTTCAGAATTGCTTTAAACTTGCTACGGGTTTCACCAATGAGGATGAGATGTTTGACTTTTTCTTTAATTATGTTTTTTAAGGGAGAAAAATCTGTCTCTTTATCTTTTCCTCCTGCTATCAGAATGATGGGACGATCAAAAGTGTTTAATGATTTGCAAACAGACCCTACGTTAGTCCCCTTGGAATCATTGACGAAATCTACACCGTTTAAAGTACGGACCCATTCCAGGCGATGCTCAAGACCTTCAAAGTTTTTCAAAACCTGCAAAACAGTTTCTTGCGATACACCAAGAAGCAAAGCGGTGGCAACGCCAGGAAGGATGTTTTCGATTTGCCAGACCAGCCCTTTGGACAGAGACTCAAGGGATATGATTTCCTGCTCGCTATTCTGGATACGCGCGATAATCTTACCCTCACGTAAAAAGATTCCTTTTTCCAGTTCAGTTTGAGTGCTGAATAATATGCGCTCTGCCCGACTGTGTTTTCCCATGTCACGGGTGATGGGGTCATCCTGATTTAGTATCAAAAAATCATCTTGAGTTTGATGGGCAAATATTTTTTCTTTAAGGTCAACATAGCTTTTGAGATCTTTATGTCGATCCATGTGGTCAGGACTAATATTTAGAATGACTGAAACTATTGGGTGAAGTCCCGAGGTAGCTTCCATTTGAAAACTGGAAATTTCAAGAATTCTGTAGTCGGCACTGCCCTGATCCAGTAAAGAAATAAAAGGGGTTCCCAGGTTTCCTCCCGCGTGCACAGTTTTCCCTGACTGTCTGATAATTTCAGCTGTCAGGCTGGTGCAGGTGGACTTGCCGTTAGTCCCGGTTATTGCAACGATAGGGACGCTGTTGAACCGGTTCGCCAGTTCAATTTCACTGATAATCTCAACTCCGGCCCGACTAGCATTTTGAAGGAAGGAAGAGTGAACATCTACTCCCGGACTCAATACGATCAATTCGGTATCAGATGGCGGTTCAGAATTTTGGAAGTTAGTATTCACGTCTTCGCTTAGCTGCTCCACGAATTTCAATAATTGTTCGCGAGGTTTGCTATCCATCACCGTGACAAATGCTCCACGCTGAGAAAGGAAATTAGCGACAGCGACCCCTGTTTTGCCAAGCCCAATGACTGATAGGTTTTTATTTTTAAGTTCCATATTCATCTGAGCTTTAAGGTGCTGAGACTGATCATGGCTAAAACCACTGCAACGATCCAAAACCGCACAATGACCTTAGGCTCTGACCAACCCAGCTCTTCAAAATGATGATGAAGCGGAGCCATTTTAAAAAAACGTTTTCCACCCGTGTATTTGAAATAACCGACCTGGATGATGACGGACAACGCCTCTATCACAAAAATACCACCTACAAGAATCAGCAGAAGTTCATGCTTAACGATCACCGCAATGGTGCCGAGTAGTCCCCCTAAAGATAAGGACCCGACATCGCCCATAAATATCTGCGCGGGATAAGAGTTAAACCAAAGGAAACCCAGGCTTGCCCCAAGAACGGCAGAGCTAGCTACAGCAACTTCTCCCGCGTCTTTGATGAACTGAATACGAAGGTATTCTGCAAAATTGAAATGACCACAGATATAAACGATTCCGGTGTAAGTAAGAGTGGCGATGATGATGGGGCCAATCGCCAAGCCATCTAGCCCATCAGTCAGATTGACGGCGTTGGAAGTTCCTACCATTATAAAAACAATGAAAACCAGGTATCCAAACCCCAAGTCTGGTTGAAAGCTTTTAAAGAAAGGAACAGATAAGCGTGTGGCATATTCTGTGCGTGTTGGATCGAAATACAGCAAATAAATTCCAATCGCTAAACTCAGCATCACCTGAAGCAAAATCTTTTCTTTTGCGGAGATGCCTTTCCCCCGTCTTAATTTCAAGATATCGTCACGAAGTCCGATAGCTCCAAAGCCAAGAGCAGAAATCAGAACTACCCAGATATAATGGTTGCTCAAGTCAGCCCAGAGCAGGGTAGAGCACCCGAACGTAGCCAAAATAAGCAGTCCGCCCATCGTTGGAGTCCCAGACTTGGAACTGTGATGTTGCGGGCCATCACTTCGAATTTTTTCCTGTATCTCAAATTTTTGTAAAATACGAATCATCAGGCTGCCCAACACAAGACTCAATATTAAAGCCGTCACCCCGGAATAGGCAGACCGGAAGGTGATGTACTTAAAGACGTTGAATATTGAATAATCCGAACTGAGCGGATAAAAAAAGTGATAGAACATAATTAGTTTTTATTTGCGCTAAAAATTTGTAATATTTTTTCCATAGCAGCTCCTCGTGAGCCTTTGAACATCACACAATCTCCGCCCTTAGCCTCCCGGATTAAATAGTCTGCCGCTTCCTGATGTTCATTGAGCTCCAGGACTTGAATTTTTTCTCCCGCAAGAGCTTGAGCTCTTCTTGCGGACAAGCTTGCTAGCTTTCCTACTGCGATCAGAATGTTTGCTTTTGATCGGGAGATTTCCTCACCCAAAGTTTCATGCGCAGGTATGGAGAGGTCTCCCAGTTCCAGCATGTCCCCGATAACAAAAATTCGCCGACCCTGAGTTTTGAAGTTGTCCAGTGTTTTTAATGCCTCAGTCATGGATCGGGGATTTGCATTGTATGAATCATTAATGAGATCAATTCCGTTATGCTGTGTTAGTTCGTTACGTTGAGACATGCGTTGGTAATTCTCTAGCCCACGAGTCATTGCATCTTCCTGGATTCCCAGAGAGTACCCGGTTGCCAAGGCCGCCAGCGTGTTATAAATATTGCAGTAACCAAGATACGGAAGATGAACGAAGAGAGTTTTGTCGAAAAGTTTGACTTTGAATCGAAACCCCAGGTTATCTTTGCTTTCTATTTCACTTGCTCGCACATCTGCGGGCTGGTCTATGCCAAAAGTAACGGTCTTGGCGCGAAGCGACTGAGCCAGCTCTAAAACTAGCGGGTCGTCGGCGTTGACAATGGCCGTACCTTCTTTTGTCAACGAATCAAATAGCTCTCCCTTTGCAGATTGAATATTCTTAAGACTCTTCAATTGCACCAGATGCCCTTCAGATATATTGGTGATAATGCCAATATCCGGTTGCGCGATCTCGGCAAGCCTTTTAATCTCACCCGCTGCGCTCATGCCCATTTCAAGAACACCCACTTCTTGCGAAGGTTCTCTCTTCAGAAGGGTTAGAGGTAGGCCTATATGGTTGTTCAGGTTACCTTGAGTCTTCAAAGTCGTGAATTTGGTTTCCAATATTGAAGCGATCATTTCCTTAGTGGTAGATTTTCCATTTGTGCCAGTAACGGCAACGACCTTGAACGGAAAACGTTTTCTCTGGAAGCTTGCTAAATCCTGCAAGGCCTTAAGCGTGTCAGGAACTTGAATCACAAAAAGGTTTTTTATAGCTTGGCTGCCTTTGTCCGGTAATAAATTTGGGTCAGAAAGAATAATTCCAGCAGCCTCCCTGGAAATGACATCAGCCAGGAAATCATGCCCATCAAAGCGCTCTCCTTTAACGCAAACGAATAATTCTCCCTTTGAGACCGTCCGGGAATTTATAGACACTCCCCGAAACAAATAATCAGGGTTTCCTTGAAGGAGCTGCCCTTCAACAGCATGGATGCAATCTTTTGCCTGACCTTCCATTAGTGGTTTCGCTTTCTTAAAGCAGATCGAGCGATCTCTCGATCATCAAAGTGAATGGTTTGCGTTCCCAGAACCTGATAATTCTCATGACCTTTTCCCGCAATAAGAACCAAATCATTTTTGCCAGCATTTAGAATGGCAAATTCAATGGCATCCTCTCGATTGATGATTACTACGTAATCATCACCCTCACCGGCAGAGGCAGGAACACCCTGAAGGATGTCACCAATGATTTGCTCAGGGTCTTCTGTTCGCGGGTTGTCAGAGGTGATGATAGAAAAATCCGCTTCACTTAATACAGTTCGCCCCATAGCTTTTCTTTTCCCCTTATCCCTGTCACCGCCACAACCAAACACCACAATTAACCGTCCCTCCGTAAAATCTTTTGCCGCAGAAATCGCGTTGGAGAGCGCATCATCCGTATGAGCGTAATCCACCAGCACGGAAAACCCATGGTTATTGTCAATTTGTTCGAATCGACCTGGAATAGGGTGAATATGATGAAACGCTTCTTGAACCTTTTCCAGGGAGACACCCTGAATCATAGCGCCCGCTCCAGCAGAGAGGAGGTTGTGCACATTGTGCCGCCCAAGAAGATTGGAATGGATCTCTCCCGTACCAAAAGGAGTTTTCAGGCTAAATTTGCAACCCGATTTAGCGAGAACAATATTTTCAGCTTTAAAATCCGCATTGCTGTCAATGCCAGTGGTTAAGGAACCCGCTTTAAATTCCTCAGCAAACTCTTGCCCGACCGAGTCATCGATGTTGAAAATTGGATGCTCGACATGATTGTCCAAAAAAAGTTTTTTCTTGGCATTTTTGTAGTGGTCTATATCGCCATGAAAATCCAAATGGTCGCGACTCAGGTTGGTGAAAATGCCCGCCTTAAAATGCATGCCATGAACACGGCTTTGGTGGAGGGCATGAGAAGAAACCTCCAGAAAACAATTTTCAACTTGTCCCTCAATCATTTCCTGGAGCATTCGGTTTAAGTCCAAGGACTCAGGGGTAGTGACCGTCGCCGGAATAACTTTGTTATCGTAATGATAATTGATGGTGCCGATAACTCCTGTCCGAACATCTTTAGCCCTGAATACGGCCTCAAGAATATAGGCGGTTGTAGTTTTCCCGTTTGTACCGGTAATACCCGTTAAGGCAATGCGCTCTGACGGACGTTGGTAGAAATTAGCACTGGCAATTGAAAGCGCTTTTCGGGAATCTTCGACACACAGGGCTGTCACATCACGCGACCCCAAACCAAGCCCACTTAGAGAATCAAGAGGTGTTTGAGTAATAAACGCCGATGCTCCTTTGGCAATAGCATCTTTAATGAATTCACTTCCATCCCAGTTGCCTCCAGGAATGGCGGCAAACAAGCTGCCGGGCTCAACTTTTCTTGAATCGTAGACGATTTCGCGAATAGCCCGGTCCATGGTTCCCAAAATATTATTGATGGGCAAACCCAGGATTAAATGCGATAGTTTTTGTCCAGTATTATCCGTCACGTTTAAGTAACCACTTTCAGGAAAGGTCAGCCATTTTATTGAACTCGTTGGTTCCATCAGGCTCGATCGAGAATAAAAACACGTTCTTTACTTGACGGAACGTTTAAATAACGTAACGCCTTTTTTGCAATTTCCCGGAATACGGGTGCCGCCACAACACTTCCCCAATGCAATCCCTTGGGATTATCGATCATCACTAAAATTACAAGGCGCGGTGAATCCGCCGGAGCGAAACCAATAAAAGAAGAAATAAATTCTGTTTTGGAGTAGGACTGAGTTTTTGTGTTATATTTTTGAGCTGTCCCTGTTTTGCCCGCCACATCAATTCCTTCCAGCGCCGCCTTTTTCCCGGTACCAGTTTTCACAACCGATTTGAGAATTTCGACCAATTGACGACTGGTTTTTTCGGAAATAACCCGCCGGATTTTTTCAGGCTTAAATTGTTCAATTACACGCCCATCTTTAATCAGCGAATGGGTGATACGAGGTTCCATAAGATTTCCGCCGTTGGCAATTGCCGCCAAAGCACTGACCATTTGTATAGGGGTCACGGCGATCTCATGCCCAAAAGAAATTGAAGCGAGGGATAGCTTGTTCCAGGCCTTCTGCTCTTTGAGCTGCCCTTTGGATTCACCTGGAAGCGATAAGCCGGACTTTTCACCAAACCCGAATTTTCGGATGTACTCGTAAAAGGGTTCTCTACCAACCTGTTGGGCAATTTTGATCGCTCCGATATTGCTCGACTTGGCAATGATGTCGCGCATGGTCAGCCAGCCAAATTTATGATCTGAAGCTTCCCCGATATGGACATTCCCAATTTCCATTTTCCCATTCTCACAAAAGAAAATATCTTGCGGCCTTGCTAATCCTTTGTCCAAGGCTGCGGCAGCAACAATGGGTTTAAAAATTGATCCGGGCTCGTAGGAGCTGGCAATGATATTATTTTTCCAGACTTGCTGAGGAAAAGCCCCGTAGCGGTTTGGGTTAAATTGCGGAACGTTGGCCATCGCATAAATTTCCCCTGTATGAGGATTCATGACCACGGCCATTCCGGAGTCCGCTTTAAAATGCTCGACCTGTTTTTTTAAATGGTATTCAGTGGTGAACTGGATGACCTCATCCAAAGTAAGAGCCAAGTCATAATTCCTGAGGTTGGAGTTGCGCAGTCCCTCGACAGGTTGAATATTTCTCCCACGCGCATCGCGCTCCATTACCTGCCTAAAGGTGGCGCCTTTCAGCTTAGCCTGATAGGCATGCTCGATACCGGCAAGACCCTGATTGTCCATTCCAACAAACCCCAGAACGCTAGCGGCAAGCTCTCGTTTAGGATAAAACCTTTTCTGTTCGGATACATACCCCACGCCAGATAAACCGGATTTTTTCAGCTCCGCAACTTCATGGAGAGGGCTCTTCCGCTTGATCCATACAAAATGTTTTTTAGAAGAAATTTTTTTACGTACTTGATCAGGGTCCAACTTCAGCGTTGCCGAAAGGATGCGGGCGGTGGCTTTTCTATCAAATATTTCCGAGGGATTTATATAAACCGATTCCGTTTCCACATTACGCGCGAGTTCGTTTAGATTTCGGTCGTAGATAATTCCTCGTCCGAAATGTGTTTTGACTGTACTCAGATACTGTTTTTCAGATTTAGCCACTAAAGTGTCATGCTGAATGATCTGCAGAAAAGCGAGCCGCGCAATCAATGCCGCTCCAAACAGGAAAAGCAATACGGAGACGACCTTTATCCGGCCTTCAATCCCGTCTCTAAACGTTCCCGCGGTCTGTTTATTTTGTTTTGCCATGACTGTTATTTCAGGAAAATGGTGATAATTTTACCTACACCGGGCTCTTTCATTCCAACTTCGCTTTTTGCGAGGCGATGAACGCGGTCCAGGGATCTCAGGCTTTCGCGTTCAAGATTGAGCAGGCGGTTTTCTTTCAGCAGTACTCTATGTTCCCTGGCCAGATCTTGATATTCATAGGCCAGTTTGATTTTCTTGACATTGGGCCAAACCAAGGCCAACGCCCCAAGCATGAACAGGATGGAGATCGAAATTGCCATCCATAAATCTTTAGAGGAAACATGGAGCCAGCTCTTTGCAAGCTTATTAACTCCATCAAACATAAACCCTTTCCGCGACCCTTAATTTCGCGCTTATTGATCTCGGGTTTTGCGCCACCTCATCTTCCGAAGGCACAAGCGGCTTGCGAGTTATAATTTTTAAAGTTTGCGATCTCCCGCATATACACTGAGGTATTTTAGGAGGACAGGAACAACCTTTCTGCTCGTCTCGAAAAAACGTTTTTACAATTCGGTCTTCCAGAGAGTGAAATGAGATAACCACTAGGCGCGCGGTTGAATTTAGAAGCCCGACCACATCCTGCAAAGCTGATTTCAATTGCTCCAGTTCATCGTTGACGGCTATCCTCAAAGCCTGAAATGTTCGCGTTGCGGGATGTATCCGTGAATGACGAGGCGAGCTGACCACCCTTGCTACGAGCCTGGAAAGTTGGCCGGTTGTGGTTATGGGGCGCTCTGCCTGTTCTTTACGAATCGCACGGACGATTCGCTTTGAGTAACGCTCTTCGCCAAAATTTTTAATAATAGACATCAGTTCTATGTCAGAAAGTTTTTCCAGAAGTTCTGCGGCTGAAGTTTTCTGTGAGGGGTCCATTCGCATATCAAGCGGGCCATCATGCTGTATGCTGAAACCGCGCCCGGGTGTATCCAGCTGAGGGGAAGAGACTCCCAAATCCATCAGTAGTCCAGCTATATGGGTGATACCGTTTTGAGCTGCAAGACTTTTAATGTCACCCAGGTTACCGTGGGCGAGAGTGACCCTGTCTCGGAAAGGGGATAGCCTTTCTCTGGCCCTCTCTATCGCAGAGAGGTCCCGGTCAATGGCGAATACCCGGATATCAGGTGCTGTGTTTTTAAGGATGAATTCCGTATGGCCTCCATCCCCGAGTGTGCCATCCACGATTACACCCTCCATGTGAATATTCAGGTAATGAAGCACTTCGCTTTTCATTACTGGTTCGTGGTACGCTGGCATAATATTTTGGTTACTCCATTGATGGCTTATGTCGATGGAATGCCTTTATGCTTCTCCCTGCTTGGACCATTCCTCGGGGGACCAGACCTCAAAGGTTTTGGACATTCCCACCAGGATTGCTTCTTTACTTAGTCCCGCAGTTTCTCTCTGGTTTGCAGGGAGTAAAATTTTTCCAGATTTCATTTCGCATTCCGTTGCTCTAGAATAAAACTCGCGCAATCGGTTTCGATCGGTTTTATCGAAAGCGTTTAGGTCACTCAGCTTAGCTTCATTCTCAGACCACTCGTTTTGAGGAAAGACAACTAAATAATGGTCCATCACACACACCACCAGTTGTGGGCCAAACTGCTCCAGCGCACTGCGAAATTTTGCAGGCACATTGAAACGGCCCTTGTCGTCCAGACTGATGTTGTAGGTACCTAAAAAACTGTTCATTTTGCTGTGTTCACCCAATGCGTATGACTCTGACAGAAAATTACATTTTGAGACACTTTCGTACACAATCCTAACATAACGCGACAAACTGTCAACTGAAAAGGAGAAAAAAGTTAGTGAAAATCTGTGTAGGGGAAAATGGGCTAACTTTTTATGTAAACAGGGGTTGATCCATTTTGGATGAGTGGAGAAAACGCTTTAATCTGGAGGAGGGGCTCAATCAGAGAATGACACCGCTATTATCGGAACCGAATGCAGGGGTGATTTTCTGGCATATAGGGCAGGAGGAAGGTGAGCCAAGCTAAAAAAGTGCGTATTGGAGTTGGTTCATTATATATATAAACCCTCCTTCATGAATTTTAGGGTTGGAATTATTTATCCCTTTCCTTTTCAATGGATTTGCTTTGACAAGGCCAAATTCTGGATGCTACTATAAAAATAACGCAATAAACCAAGGAAATTCTTTAACCAGAGGGTGCAAGCCGGTTATGAATCAGAAAAAAGTTAAATTTATGGTAGGTAGCTTGCTGATTGTTGGTGCTATCGGTTATTTAATAACAATGGGCATTAGCAATACCTCGCAATATTTCTTTACCGTGGATGAATTGATGAGCCAGAAAGTCTCTTTTGCCGGGGCGGGATTAAAAGTAAAAGGCAATGTGGTGAATGGCTCTATTCAAAGGGATCCCAATGATTATTTAAATGTGAATTTTTCCATCGAGGAGAAGGATGCCTCGTTACAGGTAGCTTATCAAGGGGTGACGCCGGATATGTTTATAGATGGCGGTGAGGTGGTGGTCGAAGGGACTTTAGGCAAAGATGGAGTTTTTCACGCCAACACTTTATTGACCAGTTGCCCATCAAAATATGAAGCTGAAAAAGAGGCTGGGAAAATGCACCCTGGAAAATTTCCTGGAGCTGACAAGTATCAGGAGCCGGGCCTCAATAAAGCGGAAGCCTTGCCGAAAACAACGATCTGACCTTCCCTGTAAAATCAAGAACCCAGCATCCCGAATTAAATCGGGGGCGTCTGTATAGAAATCATGAACGATATTGGTGAGTTTACATTATTGGTGGCGCTTGCAACAGCTCTCTATGGATGTGTTGCCTATGTGATGTCTGCCCGCGGAAACCGCATCGACCTATACTTGAGCGCGGACAAAACCCCGTTTATAGTCTGGGCATGCGTTACCATCTCCTCCATATGCTTGATGAGGGCCTTTCTTACTGATGACTTCAGCCTGCAATATGTCTGGGCCTATTCAAATCGTGAGCTCGACACGTTTTATAAAGTTTCCTCATTTTGGGGTGGACAGAAAGGATCCCTTCTTTTCTGGGCCTTGCTGCTCAGCACTTACATGGTGGTGGTTTATTTTCAAAACCGCAGTAAAAATCTCAGAGTAGTTCCTTATGCGATGGCAGTCATGCTCGCTGTCTTGGTGTTCTTTCTTTTTCTGATTAATTTCTCGACCAATCCCTTTGAGAGAATCCCTCTTCCTCCAGAAGATGGGCGGGGTCTGAATCCGCTTCTACAAAATTACTGGATGGTGATTCATCCCCCAACATTGTATTTGGGGTATGTGGGTTTTACGGTGCCTTTCGCATTTGCCGTGGCGGCATTAATCAGTAAAAACCTGGATGATGGCTGGATTCGCATGACCCGGAAGTGGACTCTGATCTCCTGGTTTTTTCTTTGCATGGGCAATTTGTTTGGAGCTTCCTGGGCGTATGTAGAGCTGGGTTGGGGCGGTTACTGGGCCTGGGACCCCGTTGAGAATGCTGCATTCATGCCTTTGTTGATCGCAACGGCCTATTTGCATTCGGTGATGATCCAGGAAAAAAAGGACATGATGAAGGTATGGAATATGTCTCTGGTTCTTCTAACTTTTGCGATGACAATTTTTGGAACGTTTATCACGCGAAGTGGACTCATTCAATCCGTTCATACCTTTGATGAAGCAACCCTGGGGTATTATTTTCTGGCATTTCTTTTTGTTATTATTCTCGCTTGTGCCGCCTTGATTATTTTGCGGCTCCCGCTGTTAAAGAGTGCGAACGAGTTGGACTCCTTTCTATCTCGAGAGAGTAGTTTTTTGTTCAATAATCTGGTTTTGTTAGGAATTGCTTTTGCGACTTTTTGGGGGACGATTTTCCCAATTATTTCAGAAGCTGTGCGAGGCGTGAAGATTACTGTTGGACCGCCATTTTATAATCAGGTCAACGTGCCTATTGGGCTTGCGCTTTTGGCACTCATTGGTATCGGTCCCGTTATTGCCTGGCGTCGAGCCACGTTTTCAAACTTGAAAAAGAATTTTTTAAAACCCATCTTAGTTGCAATTGTGGTAGCAGTGGCGTTGCTTCCAGTTATCCCTTTGGGAAGCAGGACTGAAATTTACACTTATATGACCTTTGTGCTTTGTGGTTTTGTACTGACCAGTATCCTAACTGAATTTTACAAGGGAACGGTTTCAAGAATGGGCTTACATGAAGAGTCTTTTTTTGGAGCGTTGACGACCGTGACCTGGCGTAACAAAAGGCGTTATGGCGGTTACATCGTTCATATTGGCGTAGTGCTTATTTTTGCTGGCATTGCCGGTTCACAAGCTTATGGAACACATACGGAAAAACATCTGCAACTGGGTGAATCCTTCGAGATAAGAGGGTATACGATCACATATGAAAAACTTGTTGCGATAGAGGCAACCAGCATTAAAACCCGAATTATTGCCCAGCTTGCGGTAGAGCGTGACGGCAAACGTTATTGGACGGGTCACCCTGAAAAAGAGTTTTATAAAGGACAGAACCAGCCGGTTTCGGAAGTGGATGTGCTTTCAACCTGGAAAGAGGATTTATATATGATTCTCGCTGATTTTCGGGAAGACGAGTCGGCCACGATAAAAGTGTATGTGAATCCGATGGTGAGCTGGATGTGGACGGGTGGATGGGTCATCGCTTTTGGGTCCATGATATCCATGTGGCCAGATCGATTGGAGCAACGCCGCCGTCTGGAGAGAGTTCGTAGGCAGGAGCAGTTGTTTCCTTCACCGGCACAGGAGTGACGAGATGCGAAATTTGAAAGTACTAATGGGATTTCTTTTGGTGGTTTGGATATCCATAGGCCATGTTTCTCTAGCCGGGGCCGGAGCTCTTTTGCAGGACCTTGAAAATGCGTTGATGTGCAAATGTGATGACAAGTGCGGAAAAGTTCTATTAAATTGCACCTGTTCCACATCTGATAAAACCCGGGCCAAGTTTTCGAAAATGTTGGACTCAGGTCTTACCGTAGATCAAATCATAAAAATGCAGGTGGATGAATATGGTGAAACCATTTTATCTGCTCCTACCAAATTCGGATTTAATCTCACAGCCTGGATGACCCCGTTTGTAGCCTTGGTTGCCGGAGGCTTTGGGGTTCGAAAAGTTCTTCTTGCTTGGGTGGGAAAAAAGAATGATAGCGAATCCGCTGAGCCTGCTGTGGGCGAACCTGAAATTTCAAAAAAATATTCAAAGCGTTTAAAAGATGAATTAGACGGGATTGAGTTATAGGAATGGGATTCATCCACTTCTTAGAGTTGATTCTGGTTGTTGCGATCCTGCTGGTAGTGGGCATTCCGCTTTTTGGAAAGCTGAAGCTCTTGAAGCTGGTAGAAAAAGTGGACCCAGACAGTGACCAATATAATCATCTTTTAGTGCGCAAAGAAGAAACGCTGATTTCTATAAAAGAACTGGAGTTCGATTTCAATACGGACAAGATCTCTGAACCTGATTATAAGGAACTTCGCCATAAGTTGGAAAAAGAGGCAGAAGAAATCCTGGAGAATCTGGACGGGTTGGAGCAGGAACGCAGAAAAAACAAATCCTATAAATCCGCTTAAGCCTGAAGCGATTGTTTAACGGCGCCCTCTATTGAGAATGGTAGACAATCACAATCCCTCCGATTCTGCAATTGAAGTTCGTGGTCTGCGAAAAGAGTTTGGTGTCCTGAAGGCTGTGGATGGCATTAGCTTTGATTTGAAGCGCGGAGAATTTTTATCTGTATTCGGTCCGAATGGAGCAGGCAAGACTACCCTGATTAAGATCCTTGCTGGATTGACTCGACCTTCATCTGGAACCGCCCGGGTTGCCGGATATGAAGTTGAAGAGGGCCAATCCGAAATGCGGCGCGAGATAGGGGTTATTTCCCACTCGACAGCTTTGTATGCGGATTTGACCCCCATGGAAAACCTGATATTTTTTGGCAAGATGTATGGGCTGGAACGCCCTCAGGAATCAGCCCTGTCGGTTCTTGAAGATGTAGGGCTGGCGCCACGCAGAAACGACCGCGTAAGAACCTTTTCCCGAGGGATGGTGCAAAGATTATCTATTGCCCGTGCAATCCTGCATGACCCTTCCATATTATTTCTGGACGAACCTTTCACTGGTCTGGATATTCATGCTTCTAATGTGCTCAAGGAGCATCTTCAATCGTTACATAACAAGAAGAGAACCATATTGATGACTACTCATGATGTTTCGTGCGGACTGGAAATGTGTGACAAGGTGGCTCTGCAGGTGATGGGCCGGTTCGCTTTTTTTAAAGATGTTAAAGAGTTTAGTAAGGAAAGTTTTGAGACGATGTATTTTGATGCGGTGCGTGATAACCAGTTTACCATGGGCATTCGCAATCGCTGACAACAGACTAAATCTATGAATCTCTTTTTGAATCAAATTTCGGCGATAGTGTGGAAAGATTTTGTAACTGAACTCAAGACTCGAGAACTGTTCAGTGCGATGTTCGTCTTTGCATTGCTGGTAATTCTGATATTTATTTTTTCTGTGAACTTGAGTGTTGTCAAGGCCAGTGAAGTGGGGCCGGGGATTTTGTGGGTCGCTTTTTTGTTTTCCGGAACAATTGGCCTGAATCGTTCTTTTATGCTGGAAAAAGAAAATGGATGCCTAATGGGTTTAATGTTAGTGCCTGCAGATCGAACGGCTATATATTTTGGAAAACTAATCAGCAATTTTGTTTTCTTGTCTATTATGGAATTATTCATTTTGCCCCTGTTTATGATTTTTTTTAATATTGATCTTTTGGGGCATCTGCTACCGCTTTTGCTTGTTATATTTTTGGGGACCTTGGGATTCTGTGCTCTGGGAACCTTGCTGTCTTCATTAGCCTCAAACCTTAAAACTCGGGAAATCATGTTGCCGATTTTGCTCTATCCTCTTCTGGTGCCCATCGTTATCGGAGTGGTTCGTATGACGGGGCAAATACTGACGGGGGAGCCCCTGTCGGAAATGATGAACTGGATTGGTTTGACGGCTTCCTTTGATATCATTTATATTGGTGTCTCCATTATGACCATCGACCATATTCTGGAGGAATAGCGGAATGGATAACTTGGGATTTTTATTTGCGGCCAATGCGTTTGTATGGGGTGGTATTATTTATTATGTCTATACGATCAAGCAACGTAACCGCGCGCTTGAAAAGGATCTGGAATTACTGAAAGAAACCCTGAGCAAAGAAGGGTGATGATGAGCTCTGATGAAATAGAAGAAAATGAGGAAGAAGGAAATATCCTTGTCTGGTTGACCGGGTTGGCATTTCTTGCGGCGATGATCGCGATCTTTATTTATGTCCCCACCGAAAAGACTGAGGGCGTAGTCCAGCGAATCATGTATTTCCACATCCCTTGTGCCTGGCTATCATTTTTTGCGTTCTTTGTAGTATTCATTTGTTCCATTCTGTTTCTGTGGAAGAAAGACAGGGAGTGGGACATTTATTCCCAAGCCTCGGCAGAAATCGGAGTGATTTTCTGTTCTCTGGTATTAATCACTGGTCCGATTTGGGCCAGGCCTATTTGGGGTGCCTGGTGGGTATGGGACGCGCGTCTTACCTCTACCCTGATATTATGGCTGATTTATGTGTCTTACCTAATGCTTAGGGCGCAAAGCGATGCCGGTTCCATGCGGGCTCGTTACGCTGCAGTACTTGGCATTGTCGGGTTCCTCGATATTCCTCTCATTCACTTTTCTGTGCTTTGGTGGCGGGCTTTCCATCCTCAGCCAAAGGTTATTACCAGCGAAGGGATTGGTAAAGGAATGGATCCTACCATGCTGGTAACGCTCGGAATTTCCTTGTGCGCTTTCACCTTGCTATATTTTCTGTTTATGGGTGTGCGGGTGCGGCAAGAAAAATTAAAGGATGAAATTGACCGCCTTAAAAGGGAAAAGATTTATTCGTCTTAAGGATGGATTGCTGGGCCTGTTGATCATTGTAGCCGCGATTCTCCTTTTGCTCCGTTTTCAAAATACTGGAACCGGAAATCCTGAATTAGAAATCAACTTGAACCAGTTTAAGCCGGAAGCTGGATATCTAGCGCCCCGCTTTACCCTGAGAAATCTCAAGGGAAATCTTGAAGGGTTAGACGATCACTCCGGAAAAGTAATCGTTGTTAATTTCTGGGCTACCTGGTGTGTTCCCTGTGTTAAGGAAATGCCCAGCTTTGAAGCTTTGTACCGGCGTTACCGCTCTAGAGGGTTGACTCTTCTCGCCGTCAACCTCGATAAAGAAGGTTTATCCAAAGTCCAGGAATTTGTGGATAAATATAATTTGTCTTTCCCGGTTTTACTGGATACCGATGGGGTAGCAGAAAAACTTTACCCGTCTTTTACTATTCCATTTACCTACGTGATCGATAAGCATGGAAGGGTAGCCGCTCGTGTCGATGGTGCCAAGGACTGGGAATCTTCTGAAACGTTCGAGGCAGTGGAGCATCTTTTAAAACAATAATCGGAAAAATTTATGATAAATGAAAAGAAAGCTCAGCTTGCCAATGAAAGCTTTTATGAGGCCTTTAATAAAAGAGATATTGAGGCGATGAAGCAGGTCTGGGGAAGCGACGAAGGCATAACCTGTGTCCACCCTGGTTGGCCTCCTCTTAAAGGGTTTGAACCTATCCTGAATAGCTGGGCAGGTATTTTTGAAAATTCAGGAGATATGGAAATTCGAATTTCTGATGTACAGGTTCGTGCTTCTGAAGGTCTGGCTTGGGTATCCTGCACCGAGAAGCTTTTTACTATTGCTGAAAGTGGAGTATTGGCTTCACAGGTTTTTGCTACTAACTTGTTTCAAGTAGAAGGCGATACCTGGAAGATGGTCATGCATCATGCTTCGCCCGTCCCTGCCAGCCGGGGGACAGAAGATACCTCGAGAAACTAAGCCCTATGGTTTTAGCTGGATAAGTGTGAATTAATACTTCAAAAAACACGCGACATGATGGCCTGGAGCAACTTCTTTAAGGGGAGGTATTGTTTCTTCGCATTGCTTTTCTTTTATTGGGCAACGATTTTGAAAGGCGCAACCGTTTGGGAGGGTTGCAGAAACTGAAGCATCTCCTTTCAGGGTTGCTTTTTGTTTGATGCGTCCAAACCCCAGGCGGGGTATAGCGTTCAGCAAGGCTAGTGTGTAGGGATGCTGAGGTGAGTTATAAATTTGTTGGTTGTCAGCGATCTCAACAATTTTTCCAAGATACATTACTGCGACCCTGTCGCAGAAATATTCGACCACCCCCAAATCATGAGAAATGAACAGGTAGGAGATTTCAAGCTCTTCTTTTAATTTCAGCAAAAGGTTGATGACCTGGGCCTGTATGGAAACATCCAGAGCAGATACCGGCTCATCTGCCACAATCAGTTTTGGATTCAAGGCAATAGCTCGGGCAATGCCCACGCGCTGTAGCTGACCTCCGCTCAATTCGTGAGGATATCGGGAGAAATAGTCTGAATCCAAGCCGACTTGTTCTAAAAGCTGTGTTGCTTTTTCGATGTTTTCTTTCTTGTTTTGGGAACCATGAATTTCAAAAGGTTCTTGCAGGATATGGCCGATGCGCCTTCCCGGATTGACAGAGGAATACGGGTCCTGGAAAATAATCTGCATTTCCTTTCTTAATTTCCTCATCTCCGTTTCTTTGAGATCAAACAGGCCTGTCCCGCAAAACTTAACTTTTCCTGAAGTCGGTTCAATCAGCCGAAGCATGGTTCGTGCCGCCGTAGATTTCCCACATCCGCTCTCTCCAACGAGTCCCAGTGTTTCACCTTTATGAAGAGTGAATGAAATTCCATCCAATGCGAGAATGGGTGCGGACGAGGTTTCAAGAAATTTTTTCTTAGGAAGAAAGTGTTTCTTGAGATCCTCAACTTCCAGCAATTTCTCGGTATTCATAACGATCCTGGTTCCAAGTGACAACTAACCTGCCGCTGGGTTTCCACCCTACGCAGTTGGGGGTTTTGAGTTTTACAGGTTTCCATGGCCCAGGCGCAACGAGGATGAAACGGACACCCTGATGGGCGCTGGTCTAAACTGGGAACGTTGCCGGATATTTCTTCCAACCTTGCACCGGGTTTATTTTTGAGGCCTAATTTGGGAACAGAAGCAATAAGGCCCTTGGTGTAGGGGTGAAAAGGATTTTCTAGAAGCTCCTGAGTCGGACCGGACTCTACAATTTCCCCAGCATACATAACCAGAATTCTTTGAGCAATTTCTGTTACTACACCCAGGTCGTGAGTGATGAGGAGGATGGACATCTTAGTTTCTTTTTTTAAGTTTTCCAGGAGCTCTAGAATCTGGGCCTGAATAAGAACATCTAGAGCTGTGGTAGGTTCATCCGCAATAAGTACTTTTGGGGCACAGGCCAAGGCCATAGCAATCATTACTCGTTGGCGCATTCCTCCGCTGAGCTGATGGGGATAATAATTTAGTTTTTCTTTTGGTGATGAGAATTCCACACGACCAAGCAGGTCGGCTGACTTTTGCAGGGCCTCTTGCCGGTTCATAGTTGTATGGCGAATGAGCGTTTCGGAAATTTGTTCTCCCACTGTCAATACCGGATTGAGGGAGGTCATGGGGTCTTGAAATATCATGGAAATAGAGCGACCGCGTAGATCCTGTAACGTTTTGGCGTTGATAGATAACAGGTCCTGACCGTTGAATAGAATTTTACCGCTTAAAAACTCTGCTGGGGGTTCTTGTAAAAGGCGGAGAATAGATAGGGCGCTGACAGTCTTGCCACAACCGGATTCTCCAACCAGAGCCAGCGTTTCTCCCGAATTCAATTGAAAGCTGATTCCATTGACCGCGACTCGTTTCCCTTTGGGAGTGGAAAACGAGACTTTTAAATTTTGAACTTCAAGGTCGGGGGATGACAACATTTTAATTCGTGATAAACAGGTTGAAATGAGCTCATTCAGGTATTATTCAGGTTCTCGAATTTCCAATGTTATAATAAATCATTTATGCGAATAATAGTTATTCCTAGCCAATTTAATTATTCTTAGAAAAGAATAAATGAATCCTTACACAAAAATATTGGTGGTTGAAGATGAATCTACTTCTTCAAAGTTGATGACTTACCATCTTAAAATGATGGGGTTTAAAAATGTGATCGAAGTTACGGGTGGGGATACGGCTATTAAACAATTAAAAAAAGAAAAAGCTGATTTGGTAATTGCAGATTGGCATATGCCAAACATGAATGGGCTGAACCTTTTTAGGACCCTCCGGGAAGAGGAGGCGTGGCAGGATATTCCCTTCCTGATGGTCACTGTAGAGAAAGATCATCAAAAGGTGCAGGAAGCTATCCAGGCGGGGGTCAGAGAGTATATTGTGAAACCTATTAAGGTTGATGTCTTTAAGCGGAAGGTTCTCGAATTGTTAGGGTTAAATGAGGTTTGAGTCAAAAAAAGAGCCGATGAGAACGTGGAGGATTTTGTTAGAACCAAAAAATAATGGCGGTCAAGTGACCGCCATAGAAACGAACAGATCCTGGAAGAATACTACTTTGATCTGGTAAGGCATTCTTTTTCAAGTTCGCCACTTACAATATTTCCACAACTATTCGGGTTGCCCTGAACCACTGCATAGCAAAATGTCTGGCTATCCCTGTTCAGGATCAAGGTACAGTAATAATTACTGTGGTCTTTGTGTTTGTAACGACTTTCAGGATTTGTGATTGGAGATATTGCGAGACAAAGATTTCGCTCATCTTCTTTTGAAAGCTTTCCTGTTGGTTTTGCCGCTGCGGAGAATAACCCCGTTCTCGACATTTCTGAGGTCGGCCCTTTTCCATCAATTACGTTTACCGGATCTACACCGGGGCGTCCCTTTCGAACATCCGTGGATATTTTATCACAAGCACTTGTATTTGCTACTTCAGCTGCCATGGAGAGTGGGGCACTAATATAAAATGCTAATGATACAACAATCCATCCCATAGCTCTGTAAATCCACATATTCGTCTACCTCCCAAATGACTTGATTTTTAATGACACAAAACATTAAAAGAAATCATGCGATGTGCAGAAGGATACCATATTTTGGGCTGAAAAAACCATGGGAAGTATTCAAGTATTTGAAATTATAGAGTTAGCAATAGTGGGACAGTCCAAGCATTGGCGTGAAAATTATGAGAAAAATTTGTGGGGAATTTTGCGGTCGTTAGCCTATGGTTTTAGTGCTATGGTTTTGCTTTTTCCGCTTTTTTGCTACGAAGAGCGCCAAAAACAAGCTTTATGAAAGTGCCAGCCAGCAAAACTAATAAAACAATTAATATATTATCATTCATGATTAAGATTCCTTTAAATCGAGTATTTAAGAGTTCCTAAAGCTTGCCATTAAGAAAAATGCGATATTTCTTTATTTGCATTAATGGCCCCGGATGGAGATATGGACTTATTACAGGCCTCTTTTAAAAGCACATATTGGATGTGGGGAAAATTTTACAAAAATTCGTGTTTTCCAATATTTATTGTGATTGCATTATAACCATTAAAAGACTTGTAAGTGTTACATTCATGTTAAGTTTGTAACATTGTTTGAATAGCTATATATCCCATATCCAATATTTTTTAAGGACAAGGTCATGAACTTATGGACTAAGCCGGTGATAAGGAAATATCTTGGATTAATTCTCGTGGTGGTGGGGCTCGCGTATACCTACCATTCACATATTACTGGTTGCCCCCGTCATGTCATTATTGCGGGGTGGGCGATGGGACCGCCGGTATGGTTCATGCTGGAGTATCGCTTCCTGTTTGAAGCTGAAAAAGAGGATTTGAATACTTTCCAGCATTATCAAAATCTTTGTAGAAACCTATGGCTGGGGTTTCTGGCATACCTTGCGGCTTTTTACTTGGGCCAGTGGACAGTGTAATTCAGCAACCCATGGGCACTCGCAATTACACTTTAAACAGGGTGGAGATCCATTTTTCGATAACTCCTCCATAAGTTGTTTATACTAGCCAGCATTAATAATGCGGAATACGAATGTAGGAATGGTTTTCCATTGGCGAGAACCCTGAAAATAATAATATTGTATGCGAATTATCAGTTGGAATGTTAATGGGCTGCGTGCCGTTGTCAAAAAAGGATTTTTTGAATGGTTGAACTCCGAGTCTCCTGATGTAATGTGTTTGCAGGAGATAAAAGCCCGTACCGAAGACCTTGATGAATCCATACTTAATCCCGATGGATATTATACGGCCTGGAACCCCGCCCAGCGCAAGGGCTACAGTGGCGTGGCTATCTTCACAAAAAAAAAACCGAAAGCGGTTCATGTGGGAATTGGAATTGAGCGGTTCGATGTGGAAGGTCGGGTTATTAGAATCGAGTTTAAAGACTTTGACCTGTTGAATGTGTATTTTCCCAACGGTACCAGTGGTCCAGAAAGATTGGAATACAAAATGGAATTTTATGATGCGTTCCTGGACCATTGTGAAAAATTACGGGAAGAAGGAAAAGAGTTGGTGATTACCGGTGATGTGAACACAGCCCACAAGGCCATTGACCTGAAAAATCCTAAAGCCAATCAAAAGAACTCTGGATTCCTGCCGGAAGAGAGGGCCTGGGTTGATAAATTTGTATCGCATGGATATGTGGACAGTTTCAGGGTGTTTCACCCAGAGCCGGATCAATACACCTGGTGGAGCTACCGGTTTAATGTGCGTGCCAAAAATGTTGGTTGGCGCATTGATTATTTTTTCGTCACGGAAAACCTCATGGCAAAGGTTAAAGACTCTTTCATACAACCCAATGTCATGGGTTCGGATCATTGCCCCATAGGTTTGGATATCAAAGCTAAATAGTCGGGATGTGCTCTGGAACGTTTCTGGATTGCTAGCATCTAATAATTTATCCGATTGCATCCTCTGCAAAGGGGTGTTGCGTTGGCGAAATGAATCTTTTTGAATTGGAGTAGGAATTTTATGGGTTTTGAACTCAACAAAAGTTATAGCGGATTCAGGTTGACTCAGAAGGAGGAAATTTCTGAGCTTAAATCCCTTGGTCTATTTTTTGAACATGATGTTACCGGAGCTGAACTACTGGTTCTTGAAAACGATGATGACAACAAAGTGTTCAGTGCTACATTTAGGACCCCTCCTGAAAATGACACTGGAATCGCTCACATCCTGGAGCACAGTGTTTTGTGCGGCTCGAAAAATTTCCCGGTCAAGGAGCCCTTTGTAGAGCTCATGAAGGGAAGTTTGCAAACTTTTCTAAATGCGATGACCTTTCCCGATAAGACCATGTATCCCGTTGCCAGTCGCAACCAGAAAGATTTCTACAATCTTATGAATGTTTATCTGGATGCGGTTTTTTATCCAACTATTTCAGAGGATACTTTCAAACAGGAAGGCTGGCACTATGAACTGAACAGTCCGGAAGATAAGATTGTCTATAAAGGGGTGGTATTAAATGAAATGAAGGGTGAGTTCTCCAGCCCGGAAAGTTGTATTGATCGTCAATTGGCCCATTCCCTGTTCCCTTCCACCCCATATGGTTTTGAATCGGGGGGAGATCCTGCATGTATTCCCAACTTATCGTATGGCGAGTTCAAAGAATTTCACAGAAAGCATTATCATCCTTCCAATAGTAGATTGTTTCTGTACGGAGATGGGGACACTCAAAGCTATCTGGATTATTTGCAGGCAAATTATTTAAAGGACTTTGGGCTTATGGATGTCAACACTTCCATTCCCCATCAGAGATCTTTCAGAAAGGCGAAAAGAAAAAACCTGACCTACCCAATTTCCAGTCATGAATCGTTAGAGAAAAAAACCTATGTCTTGCTGGGTTACAAGCTGGATAAGGCCATCAACCATGAACATTGTCTTGGGTTCAGTATTTTGAGCCATCTATTGCTGGGGTCTTCTGCATCTCCTTTAAGAAAAGCACTCATCACCTCCGAGTTGGGTAGTGAAGTCATTGGAGGAGGGTTCGATGACAATCGTGCGGATACGATTTTTGCCGTGGGTTTGAAAGGTACAGAACCCGAGCATGAAGATAAAGTTCTTGCCCTCATAGATTCTACTCTTCGTGAGTTGGCGGAAAACGGGATAGAAGAAGATATGATTCGCTCTGCGGTCAACTCGATAGACTTCAGACTTCGGGAAGCAAATTTTGGCGGCTTTCCAAAAGGCATTGTTTATAACATTCAGGCATTGGGTTCCTGGCTTTACGATAAAAATCCTTTTAGCCACCTAAGGTTTGAGAAGGTAATGCGAAAAATAAAAAAGCGCATGCATGAAGGATACTTTGAGGATTTAATTCGCCGATTCCTGATTGAAAATAACCATCGCAGTATTTTGGTGGCCGTTCCAAAACCAGGCCTGGGTAAGAAACTGGAAGCTAAGGAAAGAAAAATATTGAAAGAGGTTAAAGAGCAACTACCTTCTGATGAGATTGATAATTTGATTGCGGAGACTAAAAAATTACAGGAGCTGCAACTGACCCCAGACTCACCGGAAGCACTTGCAAAGCTCCCATCATTGGAAATTCAAGATGTCCCAAAAGAAATAGAAAAATACCCCTTAGAAATAAAAAGCCAGGGCGACTCCAAAATATTATTTCATGAATTGTTCACCAACGGCATCGCCTACACCCAGATAGGATTTAACACAGAATCCGTGCCGGCTGAAATGATTCCATATATTCCCTTATTGGGAACTTTGATGTTGGGGATGGGTACCAACAAACATAGCTATACAGAAATTTCAAAGTTGATTGGCATGCATACAGGTGGAATCCGCAATTCTCACTTTTCATCCGCAACGGTTCACGATCGCCATCAAGTCATTTCCTATATTAGTTTTAGTGGTAAGGCATTAATGGAAAAGGTCGATAACCTGTTTGATGTTTTTGATGAACTGCTTGGCGAATACAGTTTTGATGACCACAAGCGGCTGATTGAAATTATTCGTAGTGCCAAGTCCGACATGGAAGATTCGATTGTTCCTCATGGAAACCATTATGTGTTGGCAAGGCTTCAGTCCTATCAGTCTCGCTTGGGTAAATTTGACGAGATTACGGATGGAATCACGTATTACCAGTTTTTGGAGCAATTGCTGGAACGTGTAGAGAAAAACCCTGAAGAGGTTGCGGGTCAGTTCCGGCAAGTTGCGGAGCGTGTATTTACCCGAAAAAATGCATTGTTTAATGTCACGTCTGACCAAAAAGATTATCGTAAGATAGAGAAAAGAATCGTCACAACGATAGGCATTCTTTCTGATAAGGAATGGAAGGTTGAAGAATGGAATCTGACAGCGGTGCCTCTGAATGAGGGATTTTTAACTGCCAGTAATGTTCAGCATGTTGGCAAAGGGGCCAACTTGTACGATTTGGGATTCAAACATTCTGGACAGTTTGAGGTGCTTAAAGCTTTGCTTAGAACTGGATTTTTATGGGATAAGGTTCGGGTTCATGGTGGTGCGTATGGCAGTGGAAACTCCTTCGATTATTTTACCGGCGATTATAGCTTGCTCTCTTATCGGGATCCCAATTTGGTCGAAACATTGGGGGTTTATGATGAGATTGCTGATTTCCTGAATCACCTGGACCTGTCTTCCGAGGAACTGACCAAAATTATCATTGGTTGTGTCGGAAAAATGGACCCGCCTCTAACGCCGGACCTTAAAGGCAAGGCTTCGATGATTGATCACCTCACAGGACGAACTCACGAAATGAAACAGAAGCTCCGTGAAGAACTGCTATCCACCCGGCTTGAGGACTTAAAGGGCTACGCTCCCTTGTTTGAAAAAATCAAGAATAAGGGTCATGTCTGCGCTCTGGGTAATGAAGATAAACTCAAGAAATCCAAATCTGTCTTCGGCCAATTGGTCAAAGTATTCCATTGACTCTCTCGACAAATTCAGGGTGACAGCTTAGTAGTACCCATCCTGATTTTTAATTTCAACTCCACCACACCCAGTCACCACCGGCCGTTGGCCGGACCACGTCCGGAAGAAACTAGCTTTTGCTTTTACCGCTAGCAACGATGCTCTCGGTTTTATGGACAGTTGCTAATCACCCGCGGAGGTACTCCGCTTAAGTTTTAGGTGTTTCCTGTCGATAGGGAATTTAAGACAGTTCCTCATTGACAGGTGAGATATGAAGCTCAAGCGCAAAGAAATTTTAGACCTATTAAGGTCATTTGGAGTGAGCCAGGTGTCTGAACTGAAGAGCGGTTGCCGCGATTACGAGACGTATTTTAAAAAGCGTCAAAGGCGGGATGACCAACGACGGCCTTCATTCCGATCATAGAGATCGGGCAAACTCGAAAGCCTTTTCCATTTCCGGCAGTCGGGCGAGATCTGGAACCACTTCCAGATACCGGATGACCCCTTCACGGTCCAGCACAATAATAGCTCGCGCCAGCAGACGATTTTCCTCGATCAAGAGACCCATCGACATCCCAAACTCAGCGTTCCGATAATCCGATAGAAATAGAATATTGTGAATATTTGCTTTTTTAGCGAAGCGTTTTTGCGCAAAAGGCAGGTCCCTACTGATCGTCACCAGATTGGCAGATGCGTCCAACCCTTTATTTTCTTCGCTAAGAATATGAGTTTGTTTTTCGCAGGTGGGAGTATCCAGAGAAGGAACAACGCTTAATATTGTTACCTTGCCTTTGAATGATTTGAGGTCAATCATGCTTAAACCCAAGTCAGGGAGGTGGACGGTTGGGAGAGTTTGCCCCACTTGCATTTCTTCTCCCATCAGTGTTAAGGGCTTGCCTCGAAGAGTGACAACCTGTTCACCCCAACTCGTTCCCGCAAAAACCAGAAATGCGGCTAGAATTAACCTTCCTGCAAAAAATATTTTCTGAGACATTTTAAATTCTCCTTAAATTAAAACTCAACCACAGTGACGCCATCGCCGCCTTCACTTCTGGCTCCCGGTGTGAACTGCTTGCAGAGTCCAGCTTTTTCCAGGTAATTGCGTACCAGGGTCTTGATCGTTCCCATTCCATGACCATGAATGATGAGTACTCTCTGTGCTTTTTGTACAATGGCTCGGCTGATGAAGGCCTCCATAACTGCTTCTGCTTCTTCGGAGTTCATGCCTCGCAAATCGCAGGACGATGCAGGCCCACCTTCTGATTCAGTATGAATGTTCAGGGAAATATTTTTATCGGGTGCTTTGCCTTTTTGTAGCGGGTTGCCACGAAGGGCTCTTGCTTCAACAACGGTGGTTATGTTGCCCATTTTAACCCGCAGTTTTTTCTTCCCCTCCGGGGACTCCAGAAGGGAGCCGATGGTTCCTAAATTAAAAATCAAAACTGGGTCGCCGGTTTTCAGGTTTGCCGCTGGAACGGTCCACTCTTCGATATCTTCTACTTTATGAGATAGCGGTATTTGGCTCATGGACTGTATTTGTTTTTCTACCTTGCGAATTTTGGGAAGATCTTTTTCGCCTTTGATCTCTTGAATCATTTTTCGTATTTCATCTTTACCGGCTCGGACTTCTAGCTGTAGTTTTTTTGTTTTATTTTTTTGGAAATCCTTGTCCTCATTTCGCAGTCTCTGGGTCAATATCATCTGCTCTCTTGCGAGGGCTTCGGTTTCTTCTTTTTGGCGTTTAATTTCTTCCATGTCCCGATTGAATTCCAGTCTCTGGCGGGTTAAATCTTCCAGCAAGGTTTCTGCGCGGTTCTCCTTGGCCTGATACAGGTTTCTCGCTTGATCGATAATACTTCGTTGCAAGCCCAGGCGTTCGGCTGTGTCGAGCGCAGCGCTTTGACCAGGCGCACCAAATATGAGGCGGTATGTGGGACTCAACGTATCAAGATTGAACTCTGTGCAGGCGTTGAGAAAACCTTCATGAGTCTGTGCCAATATTTTCAAGGTGAAATAATGGGTGGAGACCAATGTCATCACGTTTTTATTTTTAAGGTCGAGAAGAATGGCCTCTGCCAGCGCCGCGCCTTCATTGGGGTCGGTAGCAATACCCAATTCATCCAAAAGTACCAGGGAGCCTGCATCTACCTGATCCAGGATAGCAATGATTTTTTTTAAGTGACCGGAAAAGGTCGATAATTTCAATTGAATGTTCTGATCATCACCAATGTCAGAATAAACCGTTGGGAAAAATGGAATCTGTGAATTTTCTTTGACCGGAAGATAGAGTCCTGCTCTGACCATCAAGGCCAATAGGCCCAATGTTTTGAGCGTCACAGTTTTACCCCCGGTATTGGGGCCGGAAATAATTACAACCCTGACGGATGAATCCCATTCAATGGTATTGGGGATAACCGTTTCTCCATCAAGAACCAGTTCCGGGTTGCGTGCTTCGTTAAGTTTCAGGGTCGAGTCGAGGTTCATGGGGCAGTGCACCGCTGTCATAGTTTTAGCCAGCCGGGCTTTAGCGTATATGAGGTCCAGAGATATCAATGTTTCCAGATTTTTTTCCAGCGGTTCCTGAGACTTCAGGGTTTTTAAAGTCAGTTCCTGCAGGATTTTAATTTTCTCCTGCACGACTTGAAGTCGGGCTATTTTCAATTGATTGTTCAGAGGTACTATGGAGGCGGGTTCTATAAAAAGAGTTTGCCCTGTTCCTGAACTGTCATGCACAATGCCGTCAACACGGGACTTGAATTCCGCCCGCACTGGGATGACCATTCGCTCCTCACGTTCAGTGATGTAGGAATCCTGAAGTGCTTCCCGGATACTTTCCGACTTAAAGAGACGTTGAAGGCGTTCTTCAAGTTTGCTTTTTGCGATTTCAGTATTTCGGATCGCCTGCTTTAGTTCAGGTGTGGCGTTTTCCCGGATGTTTCCCTCATCATCCACACACCGGACCAGATCATCAAGCAACTCTTTAAGCGGGTCGAGGTTTTCAAGCCAGACCAGCAAATGGGGATAAGGTGTTTTTTTATCCCTTTCCTGACAGAGGTTCCGACATAGGCGCAAAAGTTTAATGAGAGACAGGCATTGGCCCGAATCAATCATCTTTTGCTCTTCGGCATCCTTGAAAACTGGGCTAAGGTCCTCAAATTGGTCTATGGGAAAGGAATCCAGCGAACCCAGTAAAGCAACCATTTCGGTGGTTTCGGCAAGCAAAGTTTGCGCGCTATTAAAATCGCTTTCGGGTTTTAGCTTCCGACATTGTTCCTGAGTGATGGGAGAACAGGCATGGTTTGCCAACGCCGAAACCACTCGGTCCCAACCTAGAAGACCCATCGACTTTTCGATCAGGGATGCGCTCATGCCCCACTCCCGTGGGAGGGAACTAGCTCATTCAGCCGAGATAACTCTTTGCTCGCAGACGTAATATTTAACATTAGCCTTCGTGCCCCAGTTATATCCTCTTCATTTGTCTTCATGCCCCGAATGGGGTAGAAGGGGTACACAGCTATTGCTCGTTGCCACTCCGGCGAGGAGTGGTGGACCAAAGTGGATTCGAGAAGAATGCTCACCCTGGCATCATAAAGACGGTTGGGATCGCGGAAATTTTTATATCCATACATTAGGACAGCAAGATCTTTTTCCACTTTCTTTTTATAGCTGGTCTTTTTTTCTCCGGGAACCAGCTTGTTATCCTGAAGCTGAATTTTTTGTGTTGTTACCGTGACGGGCTTATCGAAGTCGATCGTTTCGGTATTGAAATACAAATCGTATTCGAGGACATGCTGTCCCATGACCTCAAATACATTATTGCCTTTTCGGGTCGCGAACAGGGTGGCGATTTTGCCGTCTTTCTTTGCAGGATTTGGGTCTTCCGGCCCAGGTAGTTCCAGCAAGGCGAGATTTTCTCCTTGTACCAGCCGGGCCCAATGGATTGCGCCCAGGTGATTGCCTTCCCGTGTCATACGCACTGTATCAGGATTCAGCCGTCGCTTTTGTTTGCGCATCCATTCCATCATAGCGGGTACTTCTGATTCGGGCAGGAAATGGCCTCCATGTGCCTTGCCTTTTTCCCCATGTTCCCGGTAGACGACAGGATATTTCATGTCGGAGAGAATTTTTTGAATTCTCCGGCTGAGCTGGATTGGAAAAATCGGATCGTGTGCGCCCTGGATCATATAAATCGGCGTGTTGCGAAGATTCACCAGAAAATGCATGTATCGAGGGGTGATGCTTCCAGCAATGGGAATCAACCCAGCGAATCGGTCTGGATAAAACATACCGATCATATATGCGCCGATGGCTCCATTGGATAATCCGGAAAGAAAAATGCGATCTGAATCTATATTATATTTTCCACGAACTTGGTCAATGAGGCTGAGTACCATTTCTTCGGCTGATCGCGTCCACCAGGCTCCCATAGGATATGTGGGACATAACACCGCAAACGATTTACCGGAACGTTCGACCCAGGCAGGAATCGTGTTGGCTCCACTCCCTCCCAACCCATGCAGGACAACCAGGAGCGGGATTTTTTTATCTGATCCCGATGGCTCAGGAAGAAACAAGGCATAAGGATAGTTTTTGCCGTTATGCTTGACCTGCAAATCGGTTTGCAGTCCGACAGGACCGGCACTTTTCTTCGACCGTGAACGGAGAATAGATTTGACGTCTTCGTGTGAGACTTTGGCCGACTGCAAACGTTTCAGCACCTGGGTTTCCATCTTTGGGTCTTTAGTAGAAAGAAACAATTCCACTTCGGATTTGATGTCTATGTCCTGCCGCACACTGGCAGACTCCTGTAACGCAGAGCACGACAAGGAAAACAGGGAAATCGAAAAGATCGAAATAAATTTTCGGATATTCATCACTTTACAGTATCGAACTTTAAAATTTTTGTAAAGGTTTTAGGGTTTGTCTAAGTGGCTAATTTTATTGGATTATTCTGCCGCTATGCGGTAAGATTTATTCCTGTTTGGCTACGTTTGTTCGATTTTTAACTCTTCTTATGGCCTGCCTGATGAACTCATTAAAAGCACCTGTTCAAACTTTGGTAAAAACTCTCAATTTGGGAACTCTCTCGCTCGGAAAATGCAGAATGGATGCAGGAGAGACTTCCGGATTAACCCGGATGTTCACTTTGAAGAAAAACGGGATGGATTATGTGGGCCAGGTCCGGGTACGCCCTGGAGACCCGGCTGTAAGGATCGAAGTCTTTAATGAAAATTTTTTTGAGGAGTTTGATCAGCCTGAATCCGCTGTGCTTGACAATCTAGCCCGGAAAGTTCTCAAGCAAGTGTCAAAGGATAAGGCGTTGCCGGAGATGGTAAAAACTCTGATCACCGAATACTTTGAAGAGCAGGAATCCAAAGAGGAGCAAGAGGAAGAGAGAGTTGTCGAAATCGTCAACGAGCGAGATCTCGATATAATTTTTGAACGTATGAACCAAGAGTATTTCAATAACCGAATTCAGGCAAAGATCATGTGGGGGCGTGATGTGAAATCGCATAACAAAAGTGGTTTCCGTTATGGTTCCTACGATGAAGGGAAAAAGCTCATCCGGGTTCATCCACGGTTGAAGCAGGACTTTGTGCCTCAATGCGTTCTGGAACTTACTGTCTACCACGAAATGTGCCATCAGTTTGCCCCGTCTTATAAAAAAAATGGGACTTGGCAGAGCCATCATCCCGAATTCAAAAGGAAGGAACGGGAATACCGGGATTTTAAAGATGCTAAAAACTGGGAAAAACATAACTGGCATCGTTTACTACTTCCTTCTGGCGACCCCCAGGCGGAGGAGGCAGATAGCAACAAGGCTATGCCTTGAGGAAATGGGCAATTGCTTTTTGAGCCTGAAAACTCTTTGTTCGCAGATGTGATATTTACCCTTAGACTTCGCGCCCCAGTTATATCCTCTTTATTTGTCTTCATGCCCCGAATGGGGTAGAAGGGGTAAAAAGTCATTACTAGTTGGCCCCAAGCCTCGTGGCCGCTTGCAAACGCCGTTGGTTTGGTCTAAATTGGTTCCACGCCATGAAAATGATCAAATGCTACATTCAATATGAAAAATTGGAAGCTCTCCGGGAAAAGCTTTTTGAATTGGGAGTGCCTGGGATTTCTGTGATTGATGCCAAAGGCATTGGTAAACCGATGAGTCATTTGAAATCCGACCCCGACTTGCGAGTTCCACAATTTCATCCCTGTGTGGAAATTTCAGTAGTCCTGGAAGCCGAAGCAGTGGACGAAGTGCTGGACATGATCGTCAAGACGGTACAGACGGGTAACTTGAGTGATGGAAAGATTTTTGTCCTGCCGGTTGAAGAGGCCGTCCGGGTCCGCACTGGCGAACGGGGCAAACAGGCCCTCTACTGATTTAGGGCATCTTCAAAAATTGTCTGCTTGAGGCAAGCTTCCGTTGATCGCTAAAAATCTCTCTGAGGTCCGTGAGCGGATTTCCCAGTCCATTCTAAAGTCCAAGAGAAATCCGGATACCATCCGTCTGGTAGTTGTTTCCAAACAAGTTGGCATTCCCCAGATTGAAGAAGCCCGAACTGCAGGAGCTACGGTTTTCGGAGAAAACAAGATTCAGGAAGCAGGCCCCAAAATAGATCAAATTGGCACTGAAGGAATTTCCTGGCATTTCATAGGGCACTTGCAAAAGAACAAGGTCAAGTTTCTGGGTGAACGCTTCGATTTGATTCATTCAGTGGACAGTTTTGAACTGGCGGAGAAAATCGCTAAACAGTGCCATTCAGAGAGCAGGGTGCAGTCGGTTTTATTGCAGGTCAATGTTTCGGGCGAAACCGCAAAGTTTGGAATGGAGCCGGAAGAGCTGGAAAAACAGGTGATGGCTTTTTCACAATTACAAGGGATTAAGGTTGAAGGGCTGATGACTATCCCGCCTTTTGATCCGGATCCAGAAAATTCGCGCAAGCATTTCTCCCGGTTGCGGGAGCTTCGCGACCAATGCGAAAAACAAAATTCGCTCACCTTGCCTGAACTTTCCATGGGCATGAGCCACGATTTTGAGGTCGCAGTAGAAGAGGGCGCTACGCTGGTTCGTGTCGGCACCGCTATTTTTGGTCCCCGCCGGGCCACGCCCGGTGAAAATTAGCTGAGAAGTTTGTTAAGCCGAGCTAAGCTGTTGCTATTTGCATCCCTCGCTAGAGGGTTGGGCCACACCCTGAGGCAGGTGGTAAATAAATGGAAGTAGGTTTCTTTATTAGTATTCTAGGAGATCAATGTTGTGTTGAAAAATAAAAAAATAGGATTCATCGGTGGCGGAAATATGGCGGAAGCCCTGATTAAAGGGTTGGTTTCTGCTTCCTTCATTGAAGGTAAAAACATACTTGTCTCGGAACCGTCTGAGCCGAAACGGGATGCTCTGCACACTGCATACAAAATTAAAGTCACCGCAGATAACCATGAACTGACCAAGAAATGTGACATCATCATTCTCGCGGTCAAACCGCAGATTTTGAGCGAAGTCCTCGGAGATATTCGTTCATTGGTGAATCGTGACAAGTTAGTGATATCTGTTGCCGCAGGAGTTCCCATTGCCATTATGGATAGAGACTTACGTGGAGATACAAATAATAAATTCAGCATTGTGCGCACCATGCCTAATACTCCGGCACTGGTCCAGGAAGGCGTGACCGCCATCGCCTCTGGCGAACATGTCACCAAAGTGGATGTGAAAACCGCCCACCGAATTTTTGAAGCAGTAGGACGCACGGTCGATGTTGAAGAGGGTCACCTCGATGCGGTGACGGGATTGAGCGGCAGTGGACCTGCCTACATTTTCATGCTGATCGAAGCGCTCTCTGATGCCGGAGTCAAAATGGGTCTTTCGCGCGAAGTGGCCAATGCCTTAACCATCCAAACCGTGCTGGGTTCCGCCAAACTCGCCAGAGAAAGTGGTAAACACCCCGGCGAACTTAAAGATATGGTTACTTCTCCCGCAGGAACCACTATTGCCGGACTGCACGCTTTGGAAGAAGGTGGACTGCGCACGACCATGATGAATGCTGTGGAAGACGCTACCCTGCGTTCCCGCGAGTTGGGTATTATCGCCCTCCAAAAAAACAACTCCGAGTCTAACGAGTAATAACGGGGATGTATGAGTAAAAACACCACGAAATATTGGAATGTGCTGAATGCGGAAAATTCCAGCGCATGGGAACCGATTGAAGGTGCAGAGGGAATGCTGGAGCAGTTAACTCTGGCTATGGATGATGTGACCGGTGACTACACAAGGTTAACTCGGTTTCAGACGGGAGCCGATACGAAAAAGTTTGGTGCCAAGTCGCATGATTACCCGGAAGAAATCTATATAGTTTCCGGTCGCCTCTATGATGAAGCCTTTGATATGTGGCTGGAAGCGGGTCACTTTGCCAGTCGCCCTCCAGGTGAAGTGCACGGGCCTTTTGTGTGCGAAGAAGAATGTTTGGTTCTGGAAGTCTCGCACCCGAGCCAATCGGTGAAGGCTAATTAAGTCTCCTCCATAGTGCTCCCCTTTTTTGGCGAAAGCCGTTAAAATAATAGTGCATTCCTCTAAAAGGCTAACCGGTCGAAACGTGACTTTTCACGTTTATGAAAGGAGACAATGAGACAGGTTTTGTCACGACATTGCATCTTCCAAAAACGATGGCTCGCCATTTTGTTCTTTCTCGCCTTTGTGTCCCCGGTACAATTGTTAGCTTCCAACGTTTCGGACATGGTGCTGATCAAAGCAGACTGTTTCATCATGGGTAGTGAGGAGTTCATCGTTGAGGAACCGGAGCACAAGGTTTGCCTCAATGCTTATTACCTTGACGTTTACGAAGTCACCCAGAAAAAATATGAGAGCGCAATGGGCATCAACCCAGCCCGTTTCAAGGGATCGGACTTGCCGGTGGAAAATGTATCTTGGCCGGAAGCGGATGCTTATTGCCGGACTTTTGGAGGACGGCTGCCCACCGAAGCGGAATGGGAATACGCTGGGCGGGCAGGCTCAACCTCAGGGTTTTCCTGGGGTTGGGATATGGATGATGCTTTCGCCTGGCATAAAGGGAATTCGAAAAACGAGTCGCATCCCGTAGGACAAAAAAGGGCTAATGCTTTAGGTCTTCATGATATGAACGGCAATGTCTGGGAATGGGTGGGCGATTGGTACCGCGAAGACTATTATGAAACGAGTGCTATTCCAGAACCGGCAGATAATCCGTTAGGCCCGACCACGGGACAGTTTGTCATCCTTCGTGGTGGCTCCTTTGCAGATGATGCCTACTTTCTCAGGTCCGCTTCACGTTACTGGTATCCCCCCACACTAAAACACAACAATCTGGGTTTCCGGTGCGCTGCTAATCCGCAAGATATTGAAGGGAGCAAACCACAATGACCGCAAAAAATACTTTTTCTTTGACCGGATTTCTTTTAATTTTCTTTTTTGGTTCAGGAGGGGTTTGGGCAGAAACGGTGGAAGTGAAAATTATCAAGTCAACGTTCATTCCGGCAGTCATTGAAGTTAAGAAAGGAGATACGATACGCTGGGTCAACACGGAAGAGTTACTGCATACAGTGACGAGTGGAAAAGCCCCAATGCCCGACAAAGAGTTTAACGCAGCCTATGTAAAAAAGGAGTTTGAAGTGACCCTCGGTAATGAAGGCTTCTTCGATTATTACTGTGAACTGCACCCCGCCATCATGCGTGGGGTCGTCATCGTCCGGCCCACTGGCGAGGAAGGCAAGTAGTAATGACTTATTACCTCTTCTACCCCATTCGAGGCATGAAGACAAATGAAGAGGATATAACTGGGGCACGAAGTCTAAGGGTAAATATCACGTCTGCCGAGAGAACCTTCCCGATAAAGTATTGCTAGTAACCAGCCCGCTTATTTGCAGCGGAATTTTTTGTATTCGCCATAGCCGGTGATGATGAAACCGAGGATCAGGATCCAGGTAGGATGCAGGACATGTTCCGGTTTATTGAAGTAGAGGATCAGCATCAGTGCTACGCCCGCCATGCAGACTGTCAAGCCGAGAAATACAGCATTCAATCCTTTTTCGAATCCATCTGGATCTTTAAGTTGTTTTCTTATTTCGGGTCGTAGTTGATATTTAAACATTTTATTTTTTGGTTTCCAGGGCCGCATTCAAACTGCCCATGCGGTAGCCTTCTGGATCCAGAACCACAGTTTCAAACCCCAGAGCCTTAAATTTTTTCCGAACGATTTTTTGTGTATCGTCATTGCCCAAATAGCGGGGCATTTCGCTTTGGCCCAGCTCGATGCGGGCGAGGTCGCCATGATGTCTGACTCGCAGTTGCTTAAATCCGAGTGAGAGCAGGAGGTCTTCTGCCTGCTCGACCATAGATAATTTTTCCGCAGTGACCGGTTGGCCGTATGGAATCCGTGAAGACAGGCAGGCCATGGCTGGCTTGTTCCAAATAGATAGCTCCATCATGCGGGATAATTCCCGGACTTCCTGCTTGTTGAATCCCGCTGCCACTAACGGACTGTGTACGCCATGTTCGCGGGCAGAGTCGAGTCCGGGTCGGTAATCACCGAGATCGTCGGTGTTGGTGCCATTGAGGATATGGGAAATATTTTCCTGATCCGCGATTTTTTTGAGGTTCGAATAAAGTTCTGACTTGCAATGGTAGCAACGGTTAGCCGGGTTGGCTCGGTAATTTGGGTTAGACATTTCGTCCGTTTTGATGACTAGATGCCTTGCCCCGATTTCTCCAGCCAATTCACGGGAGGCTTTCATTTCCCGGTCTGGAACACTGGCGGATTGCGCGGTGACCCCTAGAGCATTTTTCCCCAGGACTTCATGAGCCAGCGCGAGAACCAGTGTGCTATCCACACCGCCAGAAAACGCGACCAGCACGCTATCCATTTCGTGAATCAGGGATTTTATTTTTTCTGTTTTTTGCTTCAGTGTCATGAGGGGTTTATTAGCTTCTCGATTGATTTTGCCTAAGGGTAACATACCACTGGGCGTGGGGCCAGCGTGCCATCGCTTTCAATGGCTAGAGTTATCTCGGCTTGTGATATTTCTTCATTAGCCTTCATGCCCTGAAAGGGTACAACGAGTCATTGTTATCTGCCTCCGGTGGCTCACCGGAAAAAAAAATCCGGGAACAGAGGGACGCTCTGCTCCCGGATTCCGAGGAGGAGGTGCAAAGATAAAGGGCGCTACTCCCTTTATCTTCTTTACTACTAAATAGTGTAACGGAAGCTTCTGAGAGAACCTTATATTTTCAATTATAAATATTCCCTAAATTTGACTTTCCGATTAAGGTTTTGAGGCAAGGAGAAACTAGCTAATGAGGGCTAATAAATACAAGGGGATTGGGCAATGGTTTCCCAAAGGGTTATTTACAATTGTGCAAACGATACAGGGATAAACTCACCTGTAGATTGGATAAGAAATTTCACCAATATGGGGTCAGGATAAATCAACTTTAAGCCGAAGTTCCCGCAATTGTTTCGGCTCTACTTCTGAAGGTGCCTGGGTCATCAGGCAAGTGGCTTTTTGGGTTTTGGGGAAGGCGATAACATCCCGGATGGACCCTGCACCGGTGAGCAACATAGTGATTCGATCCAGCCCCATGGCAATGCCACAGTGTGGAGGAGCCCCATACTTCAATGCATCAAGCAGGAAGCCGAATTTTGTTTCCGCTTCTTCTTGACCAATGCCGAGGAGTTTAAACATTTTTTCCTGCACTTCTTTTTGATGGATACGGATACTGCCTCCACCAATTTCATTGCCATTTAGAACCAGGTCATAAGCACGGGCTTTAATGGAACCCGGATCGCTCTCGAATTTTCCCATGTCTTCTTCACAAGGTGCTGTGAAAGGGTGGTGCATGGCGTTATATCTTTTTTCCGTTTCGTCGTATTCCACCAGCGGGAACTCCGTGACCCATGCAAAGGCGTTTTTAGATTCATCAATCAGGTTCATCTGTTTGCCCAATGCCAGACGGAGATGGGCGAGGGCATCCGCCACAATCTTGGGGGTGTCGGCGATAAAAACCACTGTGTCGCCGGGTTGGCTTCCCAAAGCTTTCAGCATTTGGTCCAGCATTTCCTGTTCAAAGAATTTGATGATGGGAGACTGCAACTCGTTTTCCTGAACTTTGATCCAGGCCATCCCTTTGGCGCCATAAGTTTTGGCAATTTCGGTTAAATCGTCCAGCGTTTTTCGCGATAGGGAATCAGTGCTATTTTTAACATTGAGGGCACGGACCTGTCCTCCTGACTCCAGAACCTGAGCGAACACTTTAAATTTTGTGCCGCGAACAATTTCTCCCACATCAACGATTTCCATATCGAACCGCATATCCGGCTTGTCGGTTCCGAATCGATCGATGGCATCCTTATATTTAAGGATCGGGAAGGGGGTCTCAATTTTAACATCGAGGACTTCCTGATAAATTTCGGCCATCATTTCCTCAATCATCTGGAATATGAGTTTTTCATTGCCGAAAGACATTTCTATATCGATCTGCGTAAATTCAGGTTGCCGGTCAAAACGTAAATCTTCATCGCGGAAGCATTTAACAATTTGGAAATACCGGTCCATACCCGAGACCATAAGAATTTGTTTGAACAGTTGTGGTGATTGGGGCAGAGCATAAAACTTTTGTGGATTGAGCCTGCTGGGAACGAGGTAGTCCCTTGCCCCTTCCGGAGTGCTTTTGGTCAGCATGGGGGTTTCCACCTCCATGAATCCGTTCCGGTGCAGTTCGTTTCTTGCTACCCGGGTGATGTTATATCGGGTCTTCAAATTGTGTTGTAAAACGGGCCCACGAAGATCAAGAAAGCGGTACTTCAAGCGCAGGGCTTCTGAGGTATCCTGCGGCTCCCAAGGTGATATGGGAGGAGTTTCCGATGGGTTGAGAATATTCAAAGTATCGACATAAACTTCTATCATTCCGGTTTTTAGTTTTTGATTCACCATGTCATCCGGTCTGGCTCGTACCATGCCCGTGATCGCAATGACAAAATTACCGCGAATAGACTGGGCGTGCTCATGTGCGAGTTGATCGATCTGAGGATTCAGCACTACCTGAGTCATGCCGTACTTATCCCACAAATCCACGAAAATGAGTCCCCCGTGATCGCGCCGGGTGTGTACCCAACCGCATAGGGTTACTGTTTCGCCAATATGGGTGTCTGATAATGTTCCGCAATCGTGTGTTCGTTCGTTGTTCATCTATGCTCGTTTAGTTTTTTTGGGATGGATAGGGAATCTGGGCAAAGGCCCCTAACGTACCGAAAACAGTGCTGACTTGCAAGTGTTTATCTGGCAAGGAAGGAGAGAGATTCAAGGTTCGGGGTTCGCTTCCTCGGTGTTTTGGCTGATGAGATTTTCTTCTTGCTCCTTTTGTTCCGCTTCGATGCGGGCCAATTCCTGTTCTGTGCGCTTTTTGTGAAGTTGATATTCGACTACCATTTGTGGCTTGATCTTTATTGCCAATGGAATATTGACGGTACTGCACGAGCGCATGCAAACACCACATCCGGTACAGATATTTTTATCAATGATGGGCTGGTCATTTAGCTGATGAATCGCTCCAGGAACCGGACAGTCGATCACGCACTGCTGGCAGAATGTGTCTCCGTAGGCCTGACATTTTTTCTTATCCAAAATGGCATAACCCATGTTTACGTCAGTGAGCTCTTGTACCGGGAGCAGAGCTCCATCGGGACAGGCTGTGATACAGGGCAGGTCTGTGCACATGACACAAGGGTTGCGCATGGGGTCAATATAGGGAGTATTGAAAACGAGGAATCCCATTTTCTTGGGCGCGCGCTGGATAGCATCCTTGGGACAGGCATGGATGCATTCATCGCAACGGGAACAAGCCTGCAAAAACCTTTTCTCGGAAATGGCGCCCGGTGGCCTCAGTAGAGGAACTCGCTTGGTGATCTTGTCCACCGCTTTATTGACACTGTCAATTTTTCCCTGGACATGATCCATGGCGGGCTTGGCAAAAAAGTGGACGCCCTGTCGCAATAAATTGCGCCGATCGTATTCCTTGTCTTCGACCTCTTCCAACTCAAAAATATTACTGCTGCCCTGTGAATCGGCGGTATCTTCCTGGGTGGAAACCGCTGCGGTTTCCAAGTCGGGTTGGGTTTCAGGGGCGGGTGGCTCCGAAAGTTCTTCTTCCTCTGGGTCCGATTTGAATTTCGAAATCAGGCGTTTGAAAAATCCTTTTTTAGGAGCAGGTTCCTCCTCCGTCTCTTCGATAGCTTCGATATCTTCAGCAGATTCTGCAGGGTCCTCGGGCTCATCGTCCTCATCATCTTCTTGCGGGACTTTGGAGCTCCCTGACTTTTGTGCTTCATCTTCTACTGCTGCGCCGAAATCGAGGAAGTTGCCGAAAGAAAACATGTCCCGGCGGGACAATTCTCGGGGTTCTTCCTCGACAGGTTCCTTGGGGGTGATGGTTTCCCTATCCAGGCTCAGAGGGTTCGGTTCCATTTCAGCGCTGGAGTGATTCCCGCGCTGGTCAGGATCGATAAGGTCTTCGACGCCCCGTTCGGTGTTCTTCTTTTTACCTTTAAAGGTCTCTTTTGCGAGATTATGTCTAAACTTCATAATTACATTAAATTATTATCGGATGAAACGAGCAATCACCCATTAAGCCGAGTAAACCCATTGTCTGCTCATAAAGGCTAGTTACTACCGGCGGTTCGCTGGTTAGAGCCAGCCGTTTTCCTGAGCGATATTATTATAGTCGTGCCAGTTTTGCGCATCCGCATTTTCCAGCATGTATTCGTCCATAGCCAGTACCAGTGGGTGGCCCTTGTTGACAAAGGACTGCACCGTGGGGAACCGCAAGACAAAAGTAGTGACCGCAGATTTTCCCAATGTCATGATATCGGGATCCTTTAAGACCTTCTGGAGGACCTCTTCCGCATTTTCCGGAGTGATGGACTCAAACAATTGTGCTGTTTTCTCTTCCAGTTCAGGGTGGTCATCGCAAGCGATGGCGGAACGCATTTGCAAATCGAGAATCTTCTGGTAATCGGTTTCGTCGTACTCCCCCTCCATTCGACCTTCTTCCCAGGCCGAACCTTCCAGATTGCGTTCTCCCGCACTGTCCTTACGTTCAGACGTTTCTGAAAATGCCAGATTTGCTTCATCCAGCAGGATTTTGGCTTTAATCTCCGTGCTGGTTTCTGTAGTCGACATAGCTGATTTCGTACTCCAATAAACGGTTAATACCGGGCCATTGGTGGGTCAGGTTCCCTGAAACTTAGAGGGAACTTTATCCAGCACACCCCGATTTTGATTAATAGTAGTGATGGCAATATGTTAGCATTAACCCTTCCAATTCCAAAGAATTTCCACAGGGTTTATGGCGGTTGGATGAAAATTGCAGATAAGGGTTATGTTAACATAGCCATTTCAGTGGGATGTAGAGGACAAGAGCTTTTTCAGCCGAGCAAAATGTTTGCTGGCCAGAGAAAGTTATTGCTCATTGGCCCCACGCCTAGTAGAGAGTGGATATTATATGAAAAAGGTTATGCTGATATTTCCGCCGGAATGGGTGCCAACAGCCCCTTATCTGGCTTTGCCGAGTCTTGCGGCGGTTCTGCGTAAAAACGGTATTGAGACGGTTCTTAAAGACATCAACGTGGAGATGTTTGACCATTTTTTCTCGTCCGGATTTCTGGTATTTGTTAAAGGTAAAATCCAGGCTCGGTTGAAGGCGCTTCAAGAGAAAGGTCGCCAGGAAGAGTTAAGTCCTGAAGACACCGAGTTGATGGAAATGCTCAACGAGTATCAGTATATTGATCTGGACCATCATATCCGCGCGGTAACCGAAGCCAAGAAAATCATGCGCGGGCCACAATTTTATGAGGTCGAAAAAGCCGAATGGGCGCTCAATTCATTTCGGGAAGTCATGGAGTATATTTCGGTCTGCTACTATCCCGCCAGTATCAATTTTTATCCGGTCGAGAGTAACCTCAACATTTACCGGCCCTGGGTTTCTGAAGATCTTTTAAAAGTTCCTCACGACAAGCAGGTCAATGTTTATTCCGACATCTGCCGTCAGTTGGTGTTGAGATCCATTAAAAAAGAAAAACCCGAAGTCGTGGGCATCTCCATCGGTACGCCGGTGCAGTTGATGTCAGGCATCACCTTTGCCACTTTAATCAAAGAGGCCTTTCCCGATATTCATGTGACAGTGGGCGGCAACATCATCACCCGACTCAAAGACGAGTTTGCGAAGAAGCCGCATTTCTTTGGCAAAGTGTTTGACTCAATGATTACCTATGAGGGTGAGCATGCCATGGTCTGGTTGGTGGAGGCTTTGTCTGGCAAACGCAAGCTGTCTGAAGTTTCCAATCTCATCTATAAAGATGAGGAAGGCAATATGCATGTCAACGATACCTATCAGGAGCGGGTCGATGAACTGCCGCCACCCGACTTTGACGGCATGCCGTGGGAAAAATATTTCTCGCCGGAAAAACTTGTGCCTTATTTGGGTACACGCGGTTGTTACTGGGGGAAATGCACGTTCTGCGATCACGGTGCCGGATATATCGATCAGTTCCGCGCCAAGCACGCCGACCAGATTGTCGATGAACTGGAATATCTGAAAAACAAACTCAACGCCAAACATTTTATGTTCACCGATGAGTCGTTCCCGCCGGCCCTTTTCATTAAACTTCCGCCGATGATGGTCGAACGTGAACTCGATATTTACTGGACGACACTCATCCGGTTTGAGTCCCAGTTGCTGGAACCGGAGATGTGGGACATGGCGCATAAATCAGGATGTCGGTCGCTTTATTATGGGCTGGAGTCCGCCAACGAACGCATCATCAAACTGGTGAAAAAAGATACCGATATTGAAGCCGCGAAGATCAATCTGGAGCAGGCCAAGCGGGTAGGTATCTGGAGTCATGTCATGTGCTTTTACGGCTTCCCTTCAGAAACAGTAGAAGAGGCCGAAGACACAAGACGGTTCCTCATAGAGCATCAAGATAAAATCCCTTCAGTGGAAATGTATTTTTTCGTGCTCTATAAAAACGCGCCGGTGATGTTCGCGGCGGATGAGTACAAAATTAAAGTTCAGGATAATCCCGAACACGACCTGGCGCTGGATTATTATTACACTCCGGAATCAGGCCAGACCACCGAAGAAGCGATGCAACGCTACGAAAGTTTCTACCGTGACGATTTTGATCCCTGGGCCATGCGCATCAACGCCCGTGAACATGTGTATCTTTACATCACGCATTTCGGCACCAGCGATTTGCCCCACCTCTACGTCAAAAACTCCTCCGAATCTCAAGGCTACGAACTCGCCAAAAAAAAATGTTGGGATATGAGATAGCCAGCGAGCCGCTGGACTCAATGATCGATACTTGCCAAGCTAGCAAAGGCCGTTGCGCCTTTAACTATCATCTATAAGCATTTCCTTGCCCTATTACCGACAAGCCGATAAAATCCGAAACGGAATATCCGAATAATGACACTTGGGTATGAAAAAGCGGACGCTCGATCACACGGATCGTAAGTCTACAAACGACCCATAGCGTACATTCGTTATCAATCTCTAATAAGATTTCGTACTATCGGTAAGAAGGTTAAATGATCAACAAATCTGAGCCCACAATCACCTTCGCACGATTGACAGACATTTCCCCAGACGAGATCATTGCCCATATGTCTGACGCCCGCGTCGCGGAGCACATGCCCCTCCTTACATTCAAATGGGACCAAAATGCAGTTTCCGAATTCGTTGCAACTAAAGAAGAGTGCTGGCGTCGTGATGGACTTGGTCATGAGGCAATCCTCTGTAACGACACCTATGCCGGATGGGGTGGATTTCAGAAAGAAGGCGACGAGTGGGATTACGGGTTGGTGCTTAAGCCAGAATTCTTTGGCCTGGGTGTGCATATCTTAAAGAAGGCAATTGAGCTTGCTGTAGCCGATGAAAAAATTCCTTTCGTGACATTCCTATTGCCAAATTCGCGTAAGAAATTCGTGGGACTTGAACGGCTTGGAGCTAGGTTTGTCGAAGAGACCGAATATGATGGGGTCCTATTTCTAAAGTATCGCCTAGTTACCGAATGACTTGTTCGATCCCAGCAGAACGTCCGCTTTTGGCTGATAACAGACCTTTTCTGCCCGCCTGTTTTTAGGGGTTTATTTTTTGCATTTACGAAGGGGTGTTGTACAATAGAACTGTTCGTAAGCCATCAATATTTACATTGGAGGTTTTATGGAAAATGGAACAGTTCATAACCCATCAATATTTACTTCGGAGGATGTTATGGAAACTGAGAGTCCACCTAATAATTAATTCACATGAAATAAAATCCCATTCAATTCCAATATAATTTGGAATATGCCCGATCTTGACCGAGTGATTTAAAAGACGGGTCAACGAATAGATTAAAGCCCCACAACCCTACAAGGGGGTTGATGGGGCTTTTTGATTTAATCTTGCAGTGTAATTAATTCCTCGTCCCTTAGGCTCAAAGCTATATCCTAAAAAGTTGAAGCCTTTAGCGATTCGACCTATGAAAGTTTTGTTCGGGGGGGGTACTCCCTGTGATCTATTTTTTTGGAAATTGTAAATGTCTGCTTTTGGCCGATAGCGGACCTTTTCTGCCGGCCCAATTTTTTGAAGGGGAAGCGGTAGCACAATTTATCAAGTTCTGCATTTGTCCCTTCGGGGCATGATCCTTCGATGAATTCAGGATGACAACATAGGCCGCGGCGCCTTCGCCGCTAGTTAGGTCTTTTAAAGCCGCGCATTTGTGGGACGTTGCCGTCGAACTCGCTGGTTGCTTGGTCCGAAGCAGGTTGGATAATATTTTTCTCTTCCGGTGCTTTTTTCTCTAACAGGAATACGCAGAGGTCGGGATGAACTTGATTTTCCGGGCACATTTTCAGGTGCTGGCGGAAAAATGGCATATTGTAAACCGGGTCGTTATAAAGCTTTTCCAATCCATAATGCTCGAACAGTCCTTCCAGAGGACGGGGCCCAACCAAAAAGATATATCCGTCAGGCAAGAGTGATCCTATTAAAGCTTTGAGCATGTTTTCGCAAGCCTCGCGGTCGGGATGATACATGAATGGAATCCATTTAAAAATCAGACCATATTTATTGCTGTAGGCGTGAGCGATATGATCCTTTTCTGGTAAGAAAGAGACCTTTTGCAAGTTTAGTAGTTGGTCCTTTGCCAGAGCAAAGTTCCATAACAGTTGCGCGTTCTTTTGCGCGAACTCCGGGTCACTATAGAGGACCGTGTATTCACGTTCTTTCGTGCAGTCGATACAACCGGCCAGCACGGTGTCGAAGGTATGGATGAGCACCTTGTCTATTTTTTCCAGCCGGTGCGCCATGGCTGGAGCCATTTCCATATAGTAGAAAATCTGGTCGAGTACCATTGGCTGTAAGGAAGACTCATCAATATCTGCCGCTCCTTCAGGATAAAACGGAACCGTGTATTGCGCTTTGACCGGATCGACCATAGGTGGCTCTCCATTGAAGAACCATTTCCAGGTGAACGGGGGTTTTGCCGGTAGTTTGGGAACAGTCGTTTGAGGGCGGATTCCCCAGATGGGCTCGAAAACAACCTCCCTTGCCAGTTCCCCTTCCAGCAGGGTGAACGATTGGGTCCCTACCTGAACTTGCCGTTCGATGGGAGGTCTTCTCACTCCACCGCAATTGGTGTAAGGGAAAGTAATCGGGTCGTCAAAAGAAGTCACTTTGTAAAGGTAGCCATCTTGTACGGTGACGGCTATTTTCTGGGTGTCATCGAAATAACGAACCGGCGCGTGCTTTTGCGGTGTCCATGTGACCTCATGCGAGGTCATGGGATCCATAAATAATTTTTTGATGTCCTTGCCTTCTGGAGCTTCTGGAACAAAAAAGGCTGAAAAAATATTGAACGCTTCTTTTGAGGGATAAGTAGGAAGTCCGCGATACCTCAAAGTTGGCAGTTTTTCTTCCCGTATTTGATCTTGATATATGCCCCAGATGAATTCGAACACGGCTCCGCCGGTTCCCGGCAACGTCGACTGGAACAGCTCGACAACCGGAATCAGGTCCAGCCGGGCCCAGTTGACTCGGAACATGAAACTGATAAAAAGCGATTTATCGAAACTGCCTTCATGCAGGGCATAGAGCCCATCTTTAACCAGTTGAATATTATATTTGCCGTCTCCCTGGTGAATCATATTTTCATCGTCGTAAAAGTATTTCACTTCGGAGAGGGGGACGCGCCAGGCTTCGGCGGCTTTTTCGCGCAGGTTGTCCAGAGTCATTTTTTCCCAGCCGTCATGACTGCTGATGTCGATTTGCGTCTGGAAAGTTTTGGCGCAGGGTTTAATGCCCACCCATTGTTTGTTATCCAGTTGCATCCGGGCCTGGGCCAGCTGTATTTTTCCGTTATTTTCGGTCCATAAGGCTTCATGTAAAGGCTGCCCATTCGGATCGGTACAGAGGAAACGTCTACCCTCTTCGTTAAAAAAGACTATATGTCCGGTCGAGTTAACGATGACACGGGTATTGGCAACGCTGGCAGATCCGTTCTCGAACCACAGGGTACTGCCATCAAGCTCCTGAGTTTCAAGATTAGGAATTTTCTTTTCCAGCTCTGTAGCGTATTCCAAGTTACTGGCAAAGGTTAGCGAGCCTTCCCCCATTAATGCATTGATCAGTTTTTCTGTTTTCTTCACGTGAGTTCCTTTCAGCGAAGAGTCAATCTATAATAACGCTGTCACTCTCGCAAGATAAAGTTACGTTTTTCTGACCGGATCGGGGTTGCCCGGCTGGGATGAGGTGAATTCTCATCAAGCCAACGAAATTCTTGCCCGTGAGATAGAGCCCTTGCTGGTTGCCCCACGGCTAGTGGGCAGAGGTTCTCCGTATTGTTGACAGGGAGCGGGAAGCCCATTATAATTCATAGTCTAAACCCGTGAAATATAAACTGTTTACAAGCGTTTCCAGAATAGCAGGGTCGGGATGGACGGCGACCTTTATATTTTGAATGACGTTTTCTATATTAATTACAAACTCATATTTTTAATGAAGGTGGGATTATGGAAGAAGGTAGGAATTTCGAGAAACTCGGCTATGAGAATTTGCAGAAAAATAATATTGAAGATGCGAAATCCAATTTTCTCGAGGCTTTGAAGCACATGGAAAAGGCCGGGGACGACACAGGCCAAGCCTATGTGTTGGGTAACCTGGGTAATATCTTTTTCCAAAGCAAGCAGTTTGATAAGGCGGAAGATTTTTATTCTCGCTCCTTAACCTTCATGGAAAAGCTTAATGATGATAAAGGCATCGAAAGTTCCCTCGGTAACCTCGGTAGCGTTTATTTTTATCAAGGCAGTTTGGATAAAGCAGAAGAGAGTTACCAAAAAGCCCTGCAGATCATGATCAAGGCTGACGATGCCCTCGGTCAGGGGATCTATAATGAATACCTGGGAAACACCTGCCTGAAGCAAGAAAACCTGGAACAAGCCATTGACTACTACCAGAAGGCCAAGGATTTTATGGCATTGGCAAAACAGGATGAGCGTAAAATCCAGCAACTGGAAAATAAGGTCGAGTCCCTCAAAAAACATCCTACCTATTTGAAGAAGGGCGAATCTGCCTTGCTGGCGGAAGTAGAGTCCCTCACTTCAACAGGACAAAATACCAAGGTCATCGCTAAACTGCAGGACCTGGAAGAGTTTTATTTTCAGTGGAAGCGGATGGACAAGGTAGCGGAAACCATTCAAAAAACCATTGCTGTGTTGGAAGGCATGGAAGATAAAACTTCAGCGGGAATCTGTTATGCCAATCTGGCGGGGGTTTACTTGCAGATGGTCAGCGAAGGGCAAACGGAGAAGGTCGACGAGGCGGAAGCTAATTTCAAAAAAGCTCTAGAGGTGGTGGGTGATTCGGATAAACGCAGGAACTCTTATCTCCTTGGGAGTTTGGGAAATATTTATTTAAACAAAAACCAGCTCGATCTGGCATGGGAACATTATGAGAAGTCTTTGAAGGCCATGCAGGAATTGGGCGATGGGTTAGGGGAAGCCAGAGGTTATGCCAACCTGGGTAATGTTAAAATTTTGCAGAAAAACTGGGAGGGTGCCAAAGAGCAGTATTTCAAATCTTTGGAGCTGATGGAGAAACATGAGAACCGACCAGGAACTGCCCAGCAGTGTGAGTCGCTGGGAGATATATTTATTAAGAATGAAGAGTATGACCAGGCGGAAGATTATCTGATGCGGGCCAGTGATTTGTATGAAGCGATGAAAGAGATGGAATCGGTTCAAGAGGTGCAGAATAAATTGATGGTTATTTTTTCTCAGCCCAAATACCTGGAAAGCAGGAAGCAGCAAATCCGAGAAGCCCTTAAAAAGCCTGAGGTCGAGAAGGACAGCAAACTCAAACTGACCTTGTTGAGTGATTTAGGTAATGTTTCGTTCATGGCCAATGACTGGGATGAGGCGCAAGAGGTGGCAAAAGAAACTATTTCCATTCATGAGAAATCTGGTGATAAGGCGGCCTTGAGTTCGTCCTTGGGGAACCTTGGAAGTATTTTAATGCAAAAGCAGGATTTTGCCGGGTCCGAAGAAAACTATACACGTGCCATTGAACTCAAGCAGGAATTGCAGGACCACAAAGGCATTCAGGATATCTATGGCAGTTATTTAAATGTTCTGATTATGGCTGGAAAAATGGACGTGGCGGAAAAGATGGTCAAAAAAACCCTGAAGGCTCATCAGGACAATAGCAACATGCCTGGAGTCATGTCTGAATATCGTAATCTGGGAAATATCAGTTTGCAGAAAACCGATTGGTTCAACGCCGAGAAAAACTATTTAAAAGCCTTGGAAGTTAATACCAAATCTGACAACAAACCGGAGATGGCGGAAGATAATCGAAATGTTTATAACCTTTATCTGCAAAAAGAAGATTGGCCGAATGCGGAAAAATATGCGTTAAAGGCCCTGGCCATTGCAGAAGGGATTAAAGACTATCGCAATGCTTGTGCTGATTGCCGGATTCTCTCGAATATCTATGTTGAGAAAAAGGAGCGCACGAAGCAGGAGGACTACTACAAAAAGGCTCTGGAAAATTCTCAGGCACTCAACGATCCGAAAGAGGCTATCATCGATCTCAGGTTCCTGGGTAAATTCAATATGGGGCGCGGGTATAGGGAAAAGGCTGAAGAAAATTTCCAACAAGCTTTTGAGCTCTCCAATAAGTTGAACGATAAAAAAGAAATAGCTGAAGATTACCGCAATCTTGCCAACCTGGCTTTTAGTAATGGAGAACGTAAAGAGGCTGAAGAGTCATACCTTAAAGCTTTGACTCTTACCCGGGAGGCTGGCGATTTTCAAGGTGCCGGGCAGGACTTGACCTATTTGGGTAACTTGAAATTTAAAGACGGCTTGTTCGAGGAAGCGGAAGATTATTTCAACCAAGCCAGTAGCTGTTTTGAATTGACCAAAAGTTGGACTAGCCTGGTTCAGTTTTATTTGACGGTAGGCAGGATGGAGATCATGGTTTCCCGCCATGAACCTGCCGATGAATACATCGCAAAAGCCCGTAAAATTGCCAAAGATTTAGGCGATCCAGAGCCGATCATGAAGGCACTGCAGGAGATAGAACAATTCAAAAACACGGTTGATAAGAAATAGTCGTTGAGGCTTTTGTAATATCTACCGGTCCTTCCTGGTATTTCCCAACAAGGTTTTTCAGTTGTTTGGAAGCATATCGGGGAGTAATAAATGCATTTTTTTATAAAAATATTTGACAAGAGTTTGAGTATTCTGGAAATCAGGTTTGGTGGGAACTTAGCTAAGTCCACTAAAAGCCGTTTAAAAATTTAGGGTTAGGGCGGTTTTTCAGGTCTACTTGGAAACCTTGAATTTCCTGGGTGTACCAAGATGAAAAGAAAGGCTTTTTCAAGGCCTAACAATATAAAAAATAAAGGCCATTTGTCTTGACCGGGCCTTTAAAAGGAGATAGATTAAAAGCTAATCAGTTCAAAATTCAGGGCAGGACTTTGCCTTGCTAGCCTGGTTTGTCAATATTTTTTAACTTTTTTTTGTGTGGATAAATGAAGGTCAATTATAGTGCTCAATTAATGGAAGAGTCTGCTTTTAGGCATCTTAACCATTTGGAAAGATCTGGTTATCGTGCTGATTATGACGAATTCCATTCTCTCGCCGACCCTATTTATGAACTTCCCGAAGATGACCGGGAGGCGGCTTTTGAAAAGGTAAATCGTCTGTTTTTTCTTGAAAGATTAAAGCTGGGAGATCACGTGTTACGTGCTCTTGAAGCAGTAGGTCTCATACCTAAACGTAGGCGCACCGCTAGAAAATCTGCTCTGACTCAAAAAGCTGAATCTGGAGAGATTGAGAATCAGGAAGCCGTTGAGGAATTGGCGGAACACGCTGAGGCTAGTGAAGATGAAGCACAAGCAGAAGAAAGCGAAACTGCAGTCGCTGAAATGGAAGAGGACGATGAACTCGAAATAGAGGAAGTCTCTGCGGAAGTTTCCTATGACCTGGCCCGTGAATTTGAGGAGCGGATCAAGGAAGTAACGGTCAAAAGGGCGATTAATAAAGTAGATGAAGGTTCCAATGTTCTCAATCGGGTTTCTGGAAATCCCATCATTGAAATGCGGGTTCTGGCCAGCCGGTTCAGCAATCCCGAAGAAGCCCAGGAGCTTGATGCGTTTCTGATTCAGGAATTTATGCATGCCAAGGATATGGTCGACCCCGAATTCGACTATGAAGACGCTTTTATCCCTGGTAACCCATCGGTGAAGAATCTGATTACAGCACGATTCAGGCTTTTGTGGAATATGTATGTGGATTCCCGTTTGGCACGCATGGGTGTTGTTTCCGTTCTGCCCAAAGAAGCGCGGTACCGCGAATTTGATAACTTTTACCGTAAAATCCCGGAGAAGCAGAGAAAGGGAATTTTTGAAGGGTTATGGAAAACTGAGAAGCTGACTCACGAAGAGCTTCTCTCCATGGCTACCGATCTCGATACTCTGATGAGTAAGTATGTCGACCCCGGAGAGATAACGGATGAAGATAAGGATTATATCCATTTGCAAGGATCACCTTGTCCGCTATGTAAATTCCCGACTTATAACTGGGTGGACGATCCAGAAAGTATCTGTGATGAAATGGTGATTGAAGCCATTCAGATCGATTTCCCGGATTGGGAAAGCCGAGATGGCGGTTGCGACCGATGTATTGAGGTTTATGAATTAAGGGCTGGTGTGGGTTAACCGGCTTTTTTTGTGTTTTGTTTTTTTAAGTAAGATTTTTTTTCCCTAATAGTTGGTCTGGGGTTGATCATTTTCAACGTCTAACCAATGTTAATAAGGAGGTTATATAATGCCTGAAGTCTATAACTGGCAGCTGGGTCGGATGGCCACATACGTCTACGACGAAAAGCATCCGAAAGAGCAGTTCACATTCGTATTT
>Ga0233449_1000085_pt1 | contig 129835 bp, 136 predicted proteins | sample SI_124_October20_FD_183012 | JGI IMG/M metagenome (GOLD analysis project Ga0233449, IMG submission 183012) | Seawater microbial communities from Saanich Inlet, British Columbia, Canada - SI_124_October2016_200_MG | ecosystem: Environmental > Aquatic > Marine > Inlet | place: Canada: British...
TAAAAATAACTTCAAAATTTTTACTCCAAGAATCAAGATTTTCTGAAAAACTACTATCATAAAAAATAATAACTTCTATTCTTTGTCCCCTTATTTCTTCTAAAGATGTTTTTAAATGAATTAAAGTCATAATATATTAAAAACAGATTTAATCCTTATATACATTTCCCCTCTAAAAACAAAAACCCTTATAAACAATCTACCAATTCTCAAAACCAATGAAACCAACAACATCAAAATACATTGAAGTTAGAGAATCCTCAATTCACAACAAAGGCATCTTTGCAGCAATTAATATTCCAAAAGACACTAAAATCATTGAATATGTTGGAAAAAAAATCACAAAAAAAGAAGCAGACAACATTGCAGACAATCAATTTGAAAAAGGAGAAGAAGGTCATGAAGGACACGTATATTTATTCGAATTAGACTCAAAACATGACATAGACGGCAACACAAATTACAACACAGCCAAATACATCAACCATTCATGCGACCCCAATTGTGAAACAGAAAATGAAGACGGCCACATTTGGATAGTAGCAATAAAAAATATCAAAAAAGGAGACGAACTCTCATATAACTACGGCTACGATTTAGAAAGTTTCAAAGACCACCCTTGTAAATGTGGTTCAAAAAATTGCGTAGGCTACATCGTAAAAGAAGAAGATAGAACAACCCTAAAAAAGAAACTTCAAAGAGAAAAATCAAAAGCCAAAAGAAAAAAAAGAGAAGCCCAAATCAAACAACTAAAAAAATCTTCTTAAAAAACCAATAATAGCAATAAACAAAACAAACATAATTATTTTCTCTTTATAACTTCCAACCCTAATAGGCCCCTTAACTTTAAAATTAGACAAAGGATAAAACAACTTAACCCCCATAGGAGTTATTCCATCACCAATTAAATGAGCAAGATATCCAATAAACAAAGCAACACCAAAATGAACACCAAAATACCAAGCAACCAAAAAACCAATCCCTATATGAAAAACCATTGAATGAAATATCCCTCTATGCTTAACAAACATAACCACAATTTTACCAATAAATCCACTCCACTGATTCATTTTACTATGCCTCTCATCAATATCAGGTAAAATAGAACCAAGTAACACAAGAGCAAAAGCAATAACTTTACTTCCACCAAAAATGGGCATAAATAACAAAAACATTACAATCCCAATCATAATATGAGTTACAAACAACATAAAATAAAAAACAACAAACAACTATTAAAAACTTACCTATTTACCAAACAATCTCTTCTTCTTCATCAAAAACTTCCCATACCGATTAATCTCAAACCCTAACGAAAAAGTAAAGATACAAAACAAAATCACATAAGACGAAACATCACCAGCAACTAAAAACACCTTAAAAAACCCACCAACACTAGAACTCAAAAAGAAATCCAAAGCAAAAAACCTAAGTACACCATAATAAACTAAACTAATATACGCTGAATGTAAAATCACATTAGACCCCATCCTAAGCTTAGCAGATTTCTGATTCCTAGCAATCAACCTAAACGCAGAACCAAACAATAAAGCAATAATTCCAACAATAACTAAACTCCCATAAGTTCTCCAAATAAATAACCCACTATCCAATCTTCCAATAAGCCCACTAAACTCACCCGCAGCAAACAAAGCAAGTAAAACCTGTAAAATAATCATCGAAAAAAAACCAACAATCGCTGGAGAATAAATATTTCGACCCATATCAGCAATAAATTTCTCCTTCGAAGTTCTAGTAGCAATCTTAAGACCAACACCAATAACCACAATAATAATCCCAATAACAAAACCAACCTTCAAATTAAAACTACCAAGAAGATAATTAAAAGGAAAAGTATTAGCAATAGAAGATAACATCGAACCAACTTCTTGTGAAACCATCGAATTACTAAGACCAGCTTCCCTACCTAAAACCCCAATAATACTAGCCCAAGCATATCTAAAATTAAAATAATTAACTCCAAAAATAATAATTAAAAAAGAAAGCCCAGCAGTAATCGTCTCATTAATAACTTCATTTCCAATCTTTTCATATAAAGGAACACTCTTCTTACTAACACGCCTTCTCCTTCTTTTAACCATAATAATAATAAAAAACAAAGAAACAATAAAAACCTTACGCCTTTTTCTCTAATTCATCAGCAGGATCAGCCTTCTTAACAACTTGCACAGAAAACTCTAACCTATCAAAAAAATCATTCTTAACAACTCTTCCCATAAGTTTATACTGCTCGCCTAACAAATCATTCTTAACATTCTCAAATAAACTAGGCTCCTCTTTAAACTTAGCAACTTGTTCCTCTTCAATTGCAAGTAAATTATTAACCTGATTCTTCCAAAAAACAGACCTAATATTTCCAGACCCATCATCAACAACTAAATTTACACAATAAGATAAAACAGGCTCAACAACCTCATGCTCAGCGCAAATAAACTTCTCTTCGCTCTGAGTAACCTTCTTATTACACTTACTACATAAATAAAAAAACCGCGGATCAAAAATTTGAACAACAGTTCCTAAAATCTCAACACCTCTTTCCCCAGCAGCAAGTTCTTCAATCTTTTTTCTTTTAAAATCAAAAGTTTTCTTAACTTCACCAATTTCAACACCCTCAGGGTTAATAACTAATTCCCCATCACCTAAATGCGCCTCTTTTCCACCATTATAACTCTCCTTAACAAAACAACCGTTCAGAGATAAGATATCATCTTCCTTAACATTAGCAACTAAATCAACCTGATCGTTCCAAAAAACTGCTCGCATAGTTCCACTCTCATCACCCATAACAAGAGAACAAACCTTACCTTCCTTATCATTTCTATTAAAAGTTCTAACATCAAATTTTCGAGTAACCTTACCAGTAACACTTATGCCTTTCATACCAACATAAACATCCTTAATTTTCAAATTTTCGCCAGCTTCTTTTTTGAACTCAACACCAAGTTCATTAGAAATAATATGAGCTGCCCCTTCTTCACTTATAAGACCAGACAATTCATTAATCTTAGCCTTAATTTTATTATCTAACTCATCTTTAGTAATCTTGCCGCTCTCAACAATTTTCGCTTTTAATTCATCAATTGGTATCTTAAACATACAAAAAGATAAAGCCCCTCCGTTTATAAGTTTTTATCAACTTGAAGCTACAAAATAAGATATCATTGATTCAAGACCATCATCATCAACATAAGTTAAAGCAACCAAATCATTAGAATTTAAACCACCAATAACAGACTCAATTTTCTCATTAGATGTATCAGCCAAATCAACATCCACATCAACAACATTATGATAAAAACCAAGTGTTTGAGGCATAAAAGAAAAAACATAACTACTACTACCAACGCTTCCCAAAACACCTTGCCAATTAGTAACATGTAATTTATATTTACTATAACCCAAATTATCAAAAACAGCCTTATTCCCATCAAGAACTAATTGAGCAACAACGTCACCAGAAAAATCAAGAGCAAAATTATACTTAACTCTCTCTTCCTCAAATTCATATAAATTTGGACTCAAAACACAAAACTTAACAACACGATTATCATCATTAAATTTTTCCTCATCACAACTACCAAATTTCCAATAATCCTTTCTCTGATTTAAACAACTTGCCAAATCACTCTCTAACTTACAATTATTAATAAGCAAAGAAGCATCTCCCTTAAGTAACTCATACTCCTCAAAACTATAACCCATAAAAATGAAAAACACCTTATTAAATCGATAAACATTACTCTCACTAAGAATAATACCCTTGCCACCTTTTCCCTTAAAAATTTCTCCATCCAATTTAAAATCAAAATCACCAAAACCCCCATCATCTAAACCACTACGAATTAAATTATTAATAACATCAACATCAGGATAACAAAATTTATCCCTCTTATTCCATAAATTGAAATCACCAACTCTGCCACATTCACTCTCATCAACAAAACCACCACTCAAAGCAAGATTCTTAGAAACTTTACTAGAAACACCCTTAGCCGCAACATCCAACTTCAAAAGTTCAGCCTCAGCCTCAAAAACATTATTAATAATAAAATCAGCCTGACTCTCACCCTTAATACCTCCAGCACCACCATCCCTAACACTAAGAGAAATAAATAAAATCAAAGCACCTAAAAGCAAAAAAACACTCAAATGCAAAACTTGCCCTTTTTTAGATTTCATCTAAAACCCCCACCACCAGCTTGACTATGAAAAACAACACACTTCCCACTAAACCACTTACATTGAGTTTGAGGCCTAGCCACACCAACCACATCCCCAATACAATAATCCTCCCTCAAATAATCAAAACAAGTAGAAATAACCTTCCCCTCCAAAACTCTTGAATTTTTAATATAATCATCAACATCAAATTCAAAATTACCAGTTGTAAAAATATTAATCCTCAAATTATCTTGAGCAGAACTAATTCTAGCAATTTCCAAAGACAAATCAACAGAATTCTCTTTTGCACTCGAAGAACTAAAAAACATATACAAAGATAAAGCAAAAAACAAACCAAACAACATAACTAAAGTTAAACCAATCTCAAACCCACCTAAAGTAATTTGACCTTTTTTTCTTTTCATCATGTTTTTTTTTAATTTTCTCATATTATTTGAACTTGCATTTGTAAAATATCCCTACCTACAAATTCCCCCTCTCTAAAAACTAAAACCTCTTTTTCATACTGCAACCTAGGATCATTAGCATAATTACTAGTACTAGTATCAACTCCATGACCCACTAAAACAAACTTATAATTAATTGACCTTACTCCTTTCAACTTACCCGTATCATAACAACCAACTAAATTCTCATCATTGAACTTATTCAAATCAACACTATTACTAATACTCTTTTGAGTAAAATTATCAAAAAACGCAAAACAACTCGGATTATTAGTAAATTTCAAAGAAACCAATTGTGACTGCACCTCTTGCGGCCAACTAATAACACTCCCCTTATACTGAATCAAAGAAGTCATCAAAGAAATTGCTAAAGCTACAATAATAAAACCAAAGGTCCACAAAATAATATTATTAGCTAAAATACTTCCCTTCTTCATTTCTTTCTTGACACCCCTCAAGTAAAATAATTTGATTCTCCTTTTTCAAACAAATCATCTCAGCACCTTTAACAGCCCCACTAATTTGATACCCTTGCGGTAAAAAATAAACTCGTCTAACTTTCTCATTTTCCAAATCGCCCGGATTAGAAACAATAACTTGATTATTAGTTAACACAACACTAACATCACTTGCATCATACTTATCTAAAAAAACATAAGAATCCCCATCAAACGAAACCAAAGTCTCAATAAACATTTGAATATCAGTTGCCAAATTATGTTTCAAAATTCCATCTTGATTAGCAAAACTACTAGCCATCCCAAAACTAAGAGCCCCAAACATCAAAACACCAATGATTTTAACCAAAACATTAACAGTAAACATCGAACCCCTTCTTCTCACTCTAAAGTCAACTCCACCTTATTAAACGAACGCGCAATATTAACCTGCACTCTTTTAGATAATTCATAATGCGTGTCTTTAGTTGCAATCAAATTAAGAGTATCTCTAACATCTTTCATAACATTCCTCTCAATAACAAAACCATTCTTACAAGTATAAGATTGAACTCCCAAAACTTTACCAAACCCACATTGCTTTAAACTAATCTCATCTTTCAAATCCTGTCTACAAATTGGCTTTTTAGAATCAACACTATATGCAAAATACCTATCATCACCATCTCTTTTCTCATACTCATTTTCTCTAAGTAAACACAAACAAGCCTTATCCTCTTCTGGACAACTAAATGGCCTTTTAAAAAAAACCTCATAATTCCTTGACAAATCCCCATCAACATTAACAACAACTTCCTTTTTATTAGGCTCAAAATAAACAATCGCTTGCCCCTCATCCATAATAAGCAATCTATTTCCAATAGTATTCTTAGAATTAATCTCCTTATGCAAAGCTAAAAAACTAGTCTCACCCTCCTGCTTAGTAAACCCACTCGTACACTTAGATAAAACAACAGCCATCGAAACAAGCATCGCAATAACTACAATTAGCCCAACCATCTCACCAAGTGCAATTCCACCCTTCTTATTTCTAACAACCATCTTTAACTTATCTGCGACCAAACAAAATCTTTACAACTAAAACCCTTAGTACCAATAACTAAATTTTTATTATTGCCTTCCTTATTACAAATATGCCAGTCACCTTCTTTGCAAATCAAAGAACCCGCACTATCGGCCTTAATAGGATCTTCAAATCTGCTAATTGCATCAGAATGACCTACTTGATTAACAACCTCACTATCTAAAACTTGGGTATCTATATAAGATAAAATTTTGCTTTCCTTAAATGAAGCCCCGCCAATATCTTTAACAAAACTATCCTTTTCGTCAATTGAAAAAATCCAACAACCATTATTTCTTGCTTTTTTAGAAGGAAAATCGCCCCTAGTTGATTCTAAAGTACCACCAGCATAATCTTCAATAAAATTACTAGCACACGCATTTAATGTACTTGAACAAAAACTCTTAATGTTCTCATTTTCATTAGAAACTAAAATATAATACTTATTAAATTGATCTAACTCCTTCTTATCGCCTCTTAAAATAAAACTAACTTTCTTTTCGTTATTACCTTCAGAAATTTCATCTAAAACACTTTCACCATTATTTGAATCAATTTTCGCTTTAACAATACAACTATAATCTAATGAATTTTCTGAAGTTGGTATATTACAAAAATCATTTTTTCCAACAGCAATAAAAACTTCTTGTGTAGGCATATCGCCCTCAGAATTCAAACCCTGAAATATAATCTTATTTTCAGCTAATTTTGTATTTTTATCAGCATCAGCATACAAATCCATTACTTTACAATCATTTTGTGATTGTCTTCTACAACTTAAAAATTCCAACGAAAAAGAATCTTCAACATCTTCTCCTTCAACTCTAATTAAAGTTTTAACTCCAAAGAACTCAAAATTCTTTCCATTCAAATTTTTATCTATGACACTATCTGAATTAACACTCACATCATCAACTAAAAAATCAACCAGAATCAAATCAGAATTAACATCAATTCCTTGTGAATTATCATCTTCTATCTCAGGAACACTTTGTTGAACAACATTGCACCTTTGAACACAGGTATCGCTATCCTCACAATCTTCTTTACTAACAACACCCTTCTCATCAAAATTAATACCCTTTAATTTTTCTTTATCAACTGTACTCTCAAAATACTTAAAACAAGTATCTTTATCCTTATTAGCATTTTTTCCAACATCATCAGGACAACCCAAATAATTATTACTATCTGTATGTGCATTCACCCTATCATCTAAACAAGGACATCTATCAAACTCATTTTCAATCCCATCATTATCACAATCACTAAATAATCCTTCAGCTCTATCACTAACACTAGTAAATAAACCCAAAGTTTTCCCAATAGCAGGACCACCAAAAACAACTAATAATAATAACGATAAAATTAAAGCAATCAAAAATTTCATCATCTGACCTTTTTTATTAAATTTCATATATACCACCTAACTAAAATCCTTAACATCACAACCACCTTGGCGAATTGTATCTAACTTTCCAATCATAATTGAACTAACATCCCTCTCTTCAGGATTAAAAATATTATTTAATAAATCTGCTCCATGAAAACCAAGATAAAATGAACCAGCACCACCGATTAATACACCACAAACACCACCAGTAACAACAGTACAAGCAATTCCTAAACCAACAGCCCCACCAGCTATATAATCTGCCCAACCAGCTCCACTTTCATCTTTAGATTTAGACAAATAAACAACCCCATAAATATTATCAGCTTCAATCTGATCTAAAACACCAAAAGCACCAGGCCCACCATATTCTTGAATATAATCCAAATAACTTAAACCTTTAATTTTTGGATAATTTGTATCTTGAAAATAATTAAACATATCTTCGGCCTCAATATTCCCACCCACAATATTCTTTTGCTTAATATGAGCAGTATAACACATAAAACACCCATTTTTATTCCTATCAAACCCCAAAAGCTTATTTAAAATTTTAGGATCTTCAAATAAATCATCTTGCCTAGCCTCATTCATCATCCACCAACATCTAGCCGACATTGAAGACAATTGACTCATAATTTTTTCTTTACTTCCACGAACCTCATGATCGGTTGTCTGGCAAGCATCTAAAGTTCCAAGAGCAATTTCCTCACCAGCAATATTAAATTTCAAACCAGTCTTAGCAACAACTTGCGCACGACACGCATTCTCCGAACCTTTCTCCTCAAATGAACTATACAAAGGACTCATAACTAACAAAACAACAATCAAACTAACAATACCAAACATAATCATACCAAGTTTAGTAAGTGTTAACTCCATCCCCTTCTTATTCATCTTAACAACACACCATTTTTAACAATATACCAATTTATCTTCATTAAGTTGTCTAAAAATATTAGTATTCTCTTTAATATCAGCCCCTAAACAATCATTATCCAACCCATCAGGATTATTTTCATCAGCCCCTAAAACACCAGTACAAACTTCATTCCCATACTGCGTTGGGAAAAAACACATATGAACCCCATCAGGAGTATAAATTATCCCATAATCATCAAAATTATCATCCTCATCATTAACAACACTACCCAAACTAGGAACTCTAATAATATTCCCATCATAAGTAGCAGGCCCACTATCATAAGATAAAATAATTTGATTAACAGGTCTAAAATGCCCACCTTGAACATTTTTAACCTTCTCATCATTCAAAAAACTTTTAGAGAAACTACTAACAACACCCTCATCCCCCGCAATCACACAAGGAACAATACCATCAATTGAAAAAGAAGCATCTCTAACAAGTTGCTTAGCACCAGCACCACTAAAAACCTTAAAATTAGTTCGAGAAACAGAATTATCACGTCCAATAGAAATACTAACTCCTTCTAAACTTTTAAATCTCTCATATCTACCAAAACAATAATTAACACCCTTCTTCTTAACATTATCACGCATCGTCTCAATAGTTCCTTTTAAAGAATCAATAGATTTCTGAGAATCAATCTTAACACCCAACTCCTCATTAATTAACTCCTCTTGCTCTAAAGTATTCTTTTTAATAATATCATTAAGAGCATTTTTAATCTTAACACCTAAACTCCCATCAGAACTATAAACACCAACAAAAATCCCACCAACTAACAAAGCAACTAGTATCAAAGCAACAATTGTATTAGTAATCATGGTCATCAGAAAAACCTCGAAGTAATTATTTCAACAATATCATTAATGCCACCCCGAATAACAACAAAAATAATTATCAAAACAAAAACAATCCCAACTACCCAAAGCAATAATCTCCCTAAATTCCCAACAAGAAAATCACCCCTCTTATCCATCTTAGCCACCCACAGCAAAAAATGCTTTTCTAATAATCAAAAAAAATAACAACGCCCCAGCTAACAAAAGAATTAACATTATGATAAACTTTAAATCCCCTTTTTTACCTAACACTCTTTTGTTTCCTTCCATTCTAAAAACCTAAAATAAAAAAATAATTGATAAGAGCTATAAAAAATTATTTCTTAACTCCAAAACAACATCCAGGATTAGGACCTTTAGGCCCCAGCGTACCAGCTTCACAACTAAATGAAGTTGACCAAGTACCCCTATTTTCTTCATTAATACAATCTGCTTTAACCAAGGTACACTTCCCACCATTACTCTCACAACTTAGCAAACCCTGTTCAACCTTTCCACTCTTATCAGCAAACATCACCATCAATATAATCATAACAACTAGAGCAATAACTGCTCCAATAATTATCCACCACATATTTGCCGAAGCTTTCTTTTTGCTAGAAAAGAAAGTCAAAAAATTCTTTTTTGAATTTTTGCTTACCTTTATAGATTTCATCTTAATTCCAACTACATCCTACATTAGAACACTCTTCTTGACCAAATCCCCTACATCTTCTAACTTCATCTTTTAAATCATTAACAGCACTATCTCTATCACCATCATTAGCAGCATTACCATAACTACTGGTAAAATCCCTCTCAGTTGAAGAACTTGGACTACAATCTGCATAACTAAGTTTAACTTTTTGTAATTCTAAAGCAGCATCTCCCGCAATAGAATCAACCTGTTCACTAGTTTGTGCCGATCTACTAGTAAAAATCACAACTAAAACAACTAAAACAATAAGTGCTAAAGCAGCAATAATAATAACGTTTAAAGAAAGACCTTGCCCTCTTTTAGAAAATTTATTTAACATAAACATTTCACCTCTTATAATATTAATATAAAAGAAGCCAAAAAATCTATATAAATGTTTTGATAAATTCAACTCAATTAGAACCTAAAACTCTAATTTCCATAAGAAAACATCCCCTCAATCACAAATAAGCAGTATATTCTCAACAAGCCCAGCATCAGTTTGAATTGGAAACAAACCAGAAGTATCCCTATCACCCCGACAAGTATTTCCAACTTGTAAAATTGGTTTTTTAATTCCATTAAAATCAATAATTAAACTCTCAAAAATATAATCCTTATTCCAAACACCTAAAGTATCTTCAAGTAAAATACCAATTTGCTCTTCTAAAAATCTACAACTATGTTTCCCTTGGCAAGTATAACTCGAATACCCATCAACCTCATCCTCGCGAACATAAGTATCAAAATTAACAGCACAATCCTCCAATAAATCCTCACCTATTTTAGGAAAACTCCTCGCAGCAAACCCCTCAACACAACTTTGCTCATAAACACTAGTTTTTAAAATCGCACTCATCGAACTATAAGCAAGACCCTTTCTAGTAAAAACCTTTTTCCCATCATCATTTTTAAAAGCAAACATTGCCATAAAAAGCATCCCCAAAGTAATAAGAATAACAATAACAACTAACCCAATCATTTCCATCTGACCACGCCGTCCTCTTCCAATCCCACTTCTTAAACTTTTCATCTTAAACCAACATCAACCCTAAACGCTGCTAAGAGTAAACTTCAACCTTAACATAACCATAACTATAAACACTCTCCCCAGTAGCTGCAATCTGATCTCGCAAAGCTACCACAAAATAAGTCGGCTCCTTTTTCGTCCAACTCGGAACTAACACACCCTCTTCATTTTTTCTAACTAACTCCTTATTATAAATAGACCATTGCTCCTTAATAAACTCCTCTTCAAGCCTCTCAATCTCAACAGGCTCACCATCCTCCCCAATCAATCTAGGACGAGGATAAACCTCAAACACAGTTATCTTTGCAAAAGAAAACATACTAAAATAATAATCATTCAAATGTGAATCAACCACATCCTTAAAATTTATAAGCTTCAACTTATCAATACAATTATCCTCAGCCTCAGCATCACCCCGAGTACATTGCAACTCAGGCAAAAACAAAGCTGTCAAAGTAGACTCCATCGCTCGATTAGCAAGTAACTTTTGCTCCTCCTCCTTAAAAGAAACCTGTTGATACTTGTAAAAAAATACAATTCCAAACATCAATAAAACAAAAAAAATAAACAAAACCGCAATAGTTTCAGTCATCTTTGCCTGCCCATACTTATCTCTTAAAAACATCTTAAATCAATAAAGCGTAATACACGCATCCCCCTCTAAATCACTATTCATATCTGAAATCAAAAAACCACCATCCTTCAAATCAAAACAGGTTGTTGGTTCAAAATTACAAGCCTTAGCCCTAGTTTGTTGCAAAATCAAAGTTTGCTTCAAATTAGTTGGAGCATTTTTATAAGTAGCCAAACATCCAGACTTTGTTAATTGTAAATACTCATCTACCCCATACTTGCCAACCATCTCATCTAATTTTTTCTCATAAGTATTGCTAACATACTCAACCCTCTTATACGCTTTAGCCATGTTACAATTATATATCCCCTCATCCTCCGAAAACACAGCAGCATAACGAGCAGGATCTTTTTGATCTTGAATAGAAACAATTCTAATTGGGTCACGATTGCTCTTAGCCCACCTACCATTTTCAACTTCAAAATAATTAAACTCATCTCCTCTAAAAGACACAGCACTCACATCAAAATTAGGAGCAACATCACCTTCTTGAATAACTCCATTCGCATCAATAAGTCTATACTTCAAATTCATAGAAGCATCATAACTCATAAGCCCATTAACCCCATCCACAATAACTTCTCGATTAATCCTCAAATTTTTACGAGAAAAGTCCCCTTCTTCAATATTCTCTTCAGTCAATTCAAAAAACTCATCTGCAAAATCACCAGCCCCAATAATCAAATACTTATATTGAGACGAAGTTACAAACAAAAAATCAATAACTTTAAACGGCATTTTATAAGGAAGTGACCACAAAATTAAAATCGGACCCTTAACACTTCTTGGAGAAAAAATTGGAACTACACCACTCTCAGTTCTAGCACTCTGTCCCTCTATCCCATAAAATGACACATCCTCCTCACAATCAAAATATAAACTGTAATCAGCAAGACCAGAAATATCAATAAAATTCTTAGTTTTCTCAGACACACTAGCCCCCTTAAAAATACTATCCATCGTTAAAACAACATCAAGAGTCAAACGCTCCTCACTACTAGCCTTCTGCTTGAAAACAATCCCAACAAAAAAAAGTAAAATAATAACGCCAGCCACAGCTACATAAATCCAATTAAATGTAACTTGAATCTGACCCTTATCACCCATTTTTAATTTTGAACTCTAATTCCTTTTTGTAAACTAATCCTAGTTTTATCTCCCCTTCCTTCAAGTTCCATCTGAAATGATGACCCCCTAATATCTAAACAATCAAACCCAAGATCAATACCACTACTAACATTATCTTGATAAATCTCAATATTATGAACCTTAATTGGAACCTTCGCAATAGGAATTAAAAACACATTCTGATCAGCATCCTTATACTCGGCAGCATCTTGCCAAACACTAGCAGCCAAAACATTCTCCTTCCTAAGTTCTAAAAGCAACTGCGCCTTATCATCATCAGCATAATCCAAATCAATAAAACAAATCTGTTCATACTCACCAGTCAAACTATATGTTTCCAACCGATAAGCCCTATATTCGGTATAAATACTTTTAATCGAATCTTCTAAATCCTCTTTAAATTGTATAAAAGCAACATCCTCTCCACTCTCAATAAATCCACCAATTGCTTTATACCCAAAAATTAAAATTAATGAAAAAGTAATTGCAGCCATAATGAAAATGAAAACTTGTCCCACACCCATCGCTTTTTTTGTATTAATTCCAAACACTTTCTAACACCTCAAACATCATTAAACACCATTAACCAAATAAACGCCCATCATTTTTTTCTATCCTTGCTCATCTTTTTAAGCTTTGAAAAAATATCCTTAGCTTCACTCTTAGTAACAACTTCCTTAATACTCTTATCTTTAGTTTTCTTAGCAATAGTTTCAAGCTTATCAAAAACACCTCTCTCCTCACGTCTAAGCCCCTTATCAATCACAGGTTTATTTCGCAAATAATTATTTGCAAGTTCATTTAATTTAACATGATCGTCCTTCTTACTAAAAATTGCCTGTTTAACATGAGGAATATCTTTAGAAGTTTTATCAAAAAATCCAAACAACTCATGCCTTTTTCTAGACTTAACTTTTTGATCCCTTTGTTTTTTTAGCTCATTAAACTTATTAGCTAAACCACCAAATAACCCTTGCTTCTCTTGAACCTGAGGTTGACCAACGCTACCAACATCTGCTTGAACACCACCCCGAGATCCTCCAGACACCATTCCACCTTGAGCGCCACCAGTACCAAGCTTTGGTTGAACAACCTTATAAAAATACACAAGATAACCAACACCCCCACCAAACATCAACAACCCTAAAATCAACACAATCCAAGCAACTAGATTTCCAGCTTCTTTCTTCGAACTTGAACTCGAAGGAATAAACACATCTTCAATTGCATCTAAAGCACCATCATCTTCAATTAACTCACCAACAACTTGAACAGGTAAATTTTCATCAGCAACACAAGGATTATTTCCTAAATTATACTCTTCTAAACTAGTTAAACCATCATCATCATAATCTTCAAGAGCATCAGAAATCCCATTATTATCACTATCTGGACTTTCCTTATCAAAATCACAACCAAACACATTATTACTATCCTCCCACCTATCAGGAAGACCATCTAGATCACTATCTAAACTCTCAACAACACTAGGCGCAGTCTCATTATCAGGAACATCCTGTGCACTACACCCATTAATATTACTAATTTGACCAGCATTCGTAGTAGCACAAGCATCACATTGATTACTAACACCATCACCATCGCTATCGCCCACATTAATTTCTCGTGAACCACTCGCATTATAACCCCTATTGTCACTAGCCCTATAACATAAATATTTACTCTTAGTAAATTCCAACTTAGCCCCATTATAAGTATTAATAGCATCACAACCATCAGAACTAGAACCAACACCATATTTAATATCTCTACAACCAGTCAAATCGCTACACCCAATCTCAACATAAGTTTTCAAACAACTCGAATTAGTTCTAATATCAAATACAGGCCCACTGTTATCTTCAACACAAACACCCGAATTTACATCAGTTACAACAAATCCATCACTCTCACTAAAAGCACCTAAATTTCCTGCATTATCATCCGCCTTAACTCTAACAAAATATCTATGACCTTCAACTAAATTAGCAGTTGATATTTCATAAGGTAAAGTACCTGTAACAACCTCCTCACCAACAAGAGAAGGATTAAAACTCTGTGAAGAATTAACATCACCAGCATCATACAATTCAAAGGCATAAGCAAACACATTCTCATCACTAGTATAAACCATAACCGGCACACTATTAGCCCCACAAGTAAAAGCACCATCATCAATTTCTTCAATAACCGGAGCACTCAAATCAATATTAAATTCAATAGGGAGTGTATGTTCATGATCTCCCATCCTACACCTAACTGGAATCCTATACTCCCCATCATCAAGTCCAGTTAAAGCAACACTATGACTTCGACTTCCAGCCCCTTGCATTTGTAAATACTCATCCTCAACATCAAACTCACAGATCGCATTCTTAGAAGTTTGAACTTGCAACGTAACATCACGAGTAGAAACATATCCGCTTGGTTGTAAACTACTTCCAATAATAAAACCCAAAGTAGTATAATCCACACTAAACAACATATTATCAGGCTCACTCAAATCACCAGCCCCATTCCTACACTGAGTAACAAAATTAAACTCTTTTCTTCCACTATCACCAACATCACTAATAGTATAAAGACCCTGATGATTTGTATTTAATATCCTCTCATCAGCCCCTTCAAAACTAAACTCCATCGTATCATAAAAATTAGATCCGCCACCACCAGAATTATCACTATATTTACATAAAGTCTTATCATCAGTGTCAACAAACAAACCAGTAGTAACTCCTTCCAAAATCAAATTAGGTTCTGCCTTAGCCAGTAAAATGTTTGGCCTAGTAGGATCAAATTCCAAAACCATCATAGTCTCAGGCCCAATCACACCATCATGATCTGTGCACTTAACATAAACTTGTTTTTCTTCGCCATCACTATCAAAATTAGAAAAAACAGAAGTTGGAAAATTCTCAACTAAATATCTATTATTTTCAAACGGCACTAAAACCTTTTGACTAGCTAAACTCTCATAATCAAATCCAGAACTAAAATCAAACCTACACTCACTTGTAGGAACCCTGGTAACAAATTCCCAACTAAACTCAGCTGTATTAGATATCCCATACTGCACATCCCGATAATAATGAACTTGTGGTTTAACCAAAGTAATTCCAAACCCTTCAATTTTAATAAACCCACAAGTAGGCGAAAACCGATTATTACCACCTACATCATTTGAATGATAACAAATTTTAGTCGACTCTTCAACCATAAAAGGCGCTTCATATAAAACATAATTCTCACTATTAATTAACTCGCACCCCTCACCTAAACAATATTGTGTATCAGCACAAGCAAATCCATCTTCTTGACACTCTAAACTAACCTGAGCATTTTCAATAAAAAATTCTTCCCAACCAAACCCAATAGGTCTAACCTCTCTTGTACCCTCAACTAAAACAGCCTTAGTAACTGGAGCCGTAAAATCAACTTCAAAATCAAAATAATCTTCTAAAATATCCTCGGTAAGTAACTCACGACAAACAACCTTATGAGTTCCACCGTACTGCCCCTGACTAAAACCACCCAAAGCCAAAGTCTTATGATTCTTATTATCGACAGTAACAAAATCAGCAATCTTAACATTACTCTCACTAAGATATAAAGAACAAGTAGCTTCAACCGCGCTAATTATTTCAAACTCAACCTCCGAACTAGCAATCAAATCAACAGGAGAAACAATATCAATATTTTGTTCTAAATCAAAAACAAAATCCTTATCTTTTGAAAAAGTATTACCTTGAACATCCTCACAAGTAACATTCAAATTAAATCTAACCCCACTAAGACCCTCGAAGTCAACAACCTTGGACCTTTCTTCACGCCCAACTTCTCGACTTATAACTTCACCAACAGGAACAATTCTTTTCAAATCAAAAGTACAATCAGCCAGCTCATCAAGCCCTTGTAAATAAGGACTAAACTTAACAATATCAGCACTAATCTCCTCATTATAATCAATACTAAAAGTAGGAGGTTTATTATCAACTAAAATAATTTCTTCTTTTAGTAATTCCTGATTATAAAACCTATCAGTAGAATAAAATTTTAATTTAAACGGTTTCCCATCAACCTCTTGATTAATAAAACCACTCTCTAAAATATCAATCTCAATTTGTTCTTGATCAAATCTTAAACTATAATCTTGTGATTCAAATACATCAGAATTACACTTACCATTAGACCCAACTTCTTCTAAACAATAACTAATTGACCTCAAAGGACTCCTATACTGAATTTGCTCATGAAAACTCTCATCTCCAACAAAACTAATAATTGGATTATTCAAAGAAACAACAACACCACTCTCACCCTCTCCACTATTAATCAAAGTCCTAGGTCCTTTCGTATCCATCCTACAAGCAACCAAATCACCAGCAACAAATTCAGAACAATCATCTAATACATCAGCATTCCCATCCTTAATGCAAGCTCCTTGAGTAAAATCATTTGGTGACCCAACCCACCTACAAACATCATACGAACAGGAATCCTCAGAAAAACTAATCGAACCAAAAACATCCTTGCTAACTTGCGAATTGCCAACACACTCCATCTGACTCTGATAAGAATAGCAATTACTTTGAGGTGTCGGATTTTCTTGACATCTCTCACATTCACTCAAATCAGGATTAGAATAACAAGCCCCAAGTGAAGAACAAACTTGAGCGCTACAATAAAAATTTTCAAACAAAGTTGCTCCACCTGAACAAAGGCCACACTTATTCTCTTCAAGACCTTCCTCCTCATAACCAACTTGTGTACAATACCCTGCCCCAGTTTCCTCTTCAACAAGACCAGGCAAATTAATTAAATCATAATTTAAAATAGGCTCCCCATTATCAGCACTATCCTCCCACTCACAATCAACAGGCAAACAATTATTAACACCACAGGCATCTTTACTCAAATAATCAAAACAACTCTCAACCTCCTCACAACTCCTACATTCATTAACAACAGTATCACTTGAATCATAAGCACAAAAATTAATAGCCCCTCCATCTTCAGGCTCACTAGTTCCATAACACGAATCTCTTGAAGTATACAAACCAAAAGGCTCACTTGTAGATAAACAAGCACCAGCATCTTTACATTGCGCATTTAATTCTGCTGTTTGCGCGCAAAAAAAACTAATTCCAGAACTATCAAGTGGACAACTTCTAGACAACACCAACTCATTCCTAGAATTACAAGTCCAAATCTGTTTTCTCTCTTCCCTTGAACCTAAAACACAAAAAGTCTCCCATCCAATTTCCTCTCCATGATACCTTCCATCACACTTTATATTTCCAACATTAATCACATTTGAAACAGTCGGAATAGAAATTCTAGAATCATCATAATAAACAACAATTTCATAAGAATAAGATTGATCCCATTCAACATTCGTATCAATAAACTCACTCCTATCAGGATCTAAACTAATCGGCTCACCATCTAAAACCCCATCCTTAAATCTTTTTAAATCATAACTAACAACTTCCAAACAAGGTTTCTCCCAATCAATCTTTAAAGACTTAGCTCCCTCTACATTCTTAGCTTCAAGCAATTCAACCGGTTTTGCCAAATTAGTACACTCACCAATTCTAAGTTCTAAAGGTAAAACCAACTCCACCTTCTGATTCTGCTCATCAATTACAATACCTTGAGCTTCCCTCAATTCATAATCCAAATAAGTTGCACTAATCTCATGCTCACCCTCCAAAACATCAAATCTAAAATTACCAAGCCCATTTACATCTTCATCATACTTAGAAAATCCAACAAACACCTCATCAACATAAATTCTAGCCCCATAAATTTTCTCATCAACACCATCTTCATAAACTTGATTTGCATTATTATCTAAAAAAGTAAAACCCTCAATTCCCCTTAATGCAGCAGTTTCTAAAACAAAATTTTGAACAATAATATCCTCACCAACAACAATCTCGAAACTCTCACTACTCAAAAACCCAATTTTACTAGCTTTAAAAGAATAAATTCCAGGTGCAAGAGCAGGACTCTCAAATAATCCACCATCACCAGTTACAACCTGACCTCGACTAGGCCCACTCCAAAAAATTGTAGCTCTTGGCAAAAAATCACCATTTGAATCCTTAACACTCCCACTAACAATAGCTTGTGCCTCCCCTTCCTCAATAACAAACCTCGTCTCTTTAACTTCGGCAGAAGCAAAATTAATAACTGAACTAAAAGGCAAATATCCCTCCTTACTAATCACAATTTGATAACTTCCAGGATTAATTCCAGCAATCTCAAAATTCCCATCACCCGAACTAATCGCCCTAAGCTGCGTATTTTGGATAACAACACTAGCCCCACCAACCACTTCTTGATTTTGATCAATAACTAAAGCACTCAAGCTCGCGCTCTCAATTCCTTCAATTTGACAATACTCTTGATTACAAAGATCAGTACTCATCCCAGCTCTAGAATCAAAAACATCATAATTATCAAATCCTAAACGAGTCGCCCTATCTTGACATTGAAACTGTGTTAAACCAAATTGACAAAACGCACTTTCAATTTTACAACACCCTGGAGAACAAAAAGCAGCAAAATCTTCATCACTAACTTCAACTCCCCCTTCCTGATCACAAGTAGACTTAGGTTTTAGTTGACAATCACTGCTACAAGTAATCTCTTCACACGAATCAATCCCACTACAATCAGACCCAGGAATAAAATACTCATTCATATCACAACCATCATACAAATCACAATCCCCCTGTGCTTGCGTATCTAATACACCCTCAACACAAAAAAAATCCTCACTTGCTTGCGGATAAACATAACAACCTTGAACATCAGAAAAAGCAACCGGCATAGCTATTAAAAATATTAAAAATAAAACTACCTCTATACCTCTTTTTTTACTTACCATCTATAATATAATATTATATTATAATTATATATAAAGGTTTTTAGAAAGATAAGTTTAAAAAACACAAATTTAAGCTCAAATCAAATATCTTAAAATAATATTTCAAAATCATTTTAAAAGTTTTAAATTTCTTAAAACTCCCTAAAATATTTAAAACAACATTTTTTTCAAAAAATAAAAAATCACAAATCACTTTTTAGAAAACTTTTTTAATTTTTCAATAGCTTCTAAACTCCCCTTCTTTTTCTCTCTCAAGTTCTTGTTAAATGCACTCTTTTTTTCTAATTCTTCTCTCTCACTTGCCAAAATCCCAGACAACTTTTCAATGTTTTTAACTTCAATTTTTTCCTTTTGTTTTAATTTTTTCAAACTAACTAATCTCTTCAACTTTTTAGAATGGACATTAATTTTCTCATGCTTTTTTTCAACATCCAAACCAAAATTAACAAACTCCTGATTATGCCTCATTTGATTTAACTTATGATTATGCCTCTTTTTAATACTTTTAATTCTCTCTCTTGCCTTATCACTATGTAAAAAATTAATGACACTCAAAAAATTACTACTAATAAAAGCATGATCAACATCTCGCTCATCATCATCCAAATCACCAGGAACCTTAGGAACACTTTGTTGTCTTTGATAATTAAAATAATAAATTCCAACCCCCACAGCAGCAAAAACAAACATCAAAAAGAAAAATAAACTATAACTAACATCCTCTTTTTTGTCATCATCACTCTCGCCACCCTCATTTTCCATGGAAAAATCCAGTTTAGCAGGAACAAATCCATCCCCTTCATCAACCAAATTCTCATCTCCACCAGAAACCTCGCTCTTCAAATTAACCCCAATAGAAGAAAAATCAACCTTCTCGACACTATTAAATTCAAGACCAATTCTCTTAGGCGCTTTACAAAAATCAGAACATTGCTTAGGACTAGACTCCATCTCAAAACTATAACGTTGCTCATTACTATTCCTTGCATTATTTAGGCACTCCCACCGGTTGATAGAATAAAAGCAAGAATCACTCGAATCACCATAAAAACAACACCCAGGACCACACCATTGCTCAAACTCACCCTGTTCCAACGGCTCTAAACACTCAGCCTTCAAAGTCTCAGAACAAGTAGTCTTACAAAGCACAGTTTCACACAAACTATTCTCAGAACACCCATTAACACTAAACACCCCATCGACATCACACTCGATTAAATCACACTCCTCGCGCGCCTCTTCAAGCGTAACATCAGTACAAAACGAAGGACTCTCTTGCGCTAAAAAACACCCCGCAACAACCGAATTAGCTAAAACAAAAATCATACAAATTAACAAAATAAAATTAAACTTTTTCATTTTTAATTATCGCCAACACACACACCCTCAATACTACACTTGCCACCCAATCTTCCATCAAAATTACTATCACAAGCAATATTAGTCAATCCATCTTCCTCACCTGCCCTAACTTCTCCCCTAGGACACCCACAATCTAAATTCATATCACCCTCATCAACAAACTTCTCAATACTAGCAATCCTATTAATAGTATCTCCTTCAAAATTAGTCCTTCTATCACGACCAGTATAAACAATTTCTGAATCGCAAAAATCAGTGCATCCAAAAGTCCCATGACACCAACCTTGATTCTCAAACAAACTAAAACCAAGCTCCCCATCACAATTTCCATCAATTTTATTTAACTGACATCCATCAAAACCTTGCGACCCACAAGTCAACCTATTATTATAGAGTTCATTCTTAAAATCACCACCACAAACACCATTATCACCACAAATAGCAACTTGTTTTTCTAAAACAATTCCTTTTAAATTTTGAACACCAGTATAAAGTTGACCATTATTTTTTTTAACGCCACCATAACAATCAGGCTCAGGATTAACAAAACAAGTTTCTTCATCTTCCCCAGTAGCAAGTCTCCAAGAACCAGGGTTATTAGCACTACCTAAACAGCAAGCCCTAGTAGCCGTATAAACATTCCCTTCATTACTATAAAAATTATCTGCCTTTTCCCAATCTTCATAACTCAAATCATACCCATCTTCAAAATAATATTCATGATAAGGCGCAGCAAACGGCTGCTTAAGATTTCTATGTGGAATACACTCAGCCACATTAACATCTAACTTAGAAACACTTTGCTTCTCTTCTAAACCACAATAAGTAACACCATAAATCAATTCTAAATTAGCCTCACCCACACTCTCAAAAGGAAAACTCTCAAAATCAATATCTAAAACTTCCCCGGAACTAAACGAATCAAACCGATTATCCACATTACAACTTGCAACTAACCCGTCTTGATTATTCTCAAGAGGAAAACCATAAGGATCAAGATCTCCTTGTGAACTTGCAATTTGATCAGGCAAAATTAACCTACTTTCCTCCTCACCTTGTTTATATTTTAATTCAGCACCAAAATCTTCAATCCCTTCACCAACCTGTGATCCCTCAGGCAATCTTACATTCAAACAAAAAGGATCCCTTTGAGAAACAAAAACATTTTGCTCCCCTTGATTATCAAAAACATCACCATAAGCAACATAACTCTTAACACCCTCCTCAACCCTCTCAAGCATTAACTCAGGATAATCAATATTAATTGATGTAAGAATAGGTCTATCCACAATAACCCTAACATTTTGAAAATCTTCTTTTCCATGCTCATCTCTTGCAATCGCTCTAAAATTATACTCACCCTTATCTAAATCAACTTGTTCAACAATCAACTTACCATCATCAAAAACACCACCAAACATTTCACCTTCAAAATCATAATCAACTTCATCTTCATCAGGATCAATTGCATTTAAATTAATTTCAATTCCACCAAAATCTTCATCTCCCTTAATAACCAAATAGTCATATTCCTTAGAAACCTCTTGAACTTCATCCCCTTCTTGAGCATCAGCAACTTCACCACCAGCCCTACACTGCGCCCGAGATACATCATCTAAAGCAGGAGGCCTATTTTCCCTAGCAAACCTAAACACATAATCACCAGCAACCCTAACCACATTAGGAAAAGGAGATTTAAATTCAAACACATCATCACCATTTTCTTGCTCAAACCTATCAAGCTCAACTTTCAAATTCTCATAATTCTCACTAAACATAGGTTGTGTACAATCAAATAACCCAGCAGCATCAGCCTCACAATTACTCAGCTCCTTAGAACTCTTATACACAAAAGCATTTTTTTTCAAATCCCCAACTTCTCCTTCAATTTCACTCTCCTCACCATAATTAAAATCAACATATTTTTGATCCAATCTTAAAGGAAACAAAATAGCCGCATTCAAAAACTGCTTAAACTTAGTTGGATACACAAAATCAAATTTCGCCAAATGAAAAAAATCATTTCCACTAACCCTCATCGTAATCGGATAATTAACATCAACAGAAATTGCATCATTACTCATAATAAGCTCCATCTCAATATCTTCTTCCCCCTCAATAATTTCAATTTGTGAAGACAATTCTTCTTTAGTAAAACTCAATACACAAACTCTCGCTCTATCCTTCAAAAAATTCTTCAAATCCCTATCCATCGAACTTGACTTCATTTTCAAAACACCAAACCCAACAGACGAATCAGGATACCCATACTCACAAAAATAAGGGCCATCCACATCATCATCACAAGGATAAGCATTTACATCCTTTGAATATTCTTCATCCTTAATAGCATAATAAACCTTATCTTCCTCAGCACCAAACAAAATACCATTCTCACCCTGAGCAAAATTCAAAATCCCACCAGGGTCGTCACTAAAAAATTTCCCCTGAGCCCCATAAGTAATTAAACCTCTTTCCAATTCATCCTTCAAACAATCCTCAACAAAAATTCTCAAACTCTCTTTTTTAAAAGAATCAGCATAAATAGCATCTCTTTGCCCTTCCAACTTTCCTTTCGTAACTTGAGAAGACAACATAAATACAAATAGAAAAGCAAATAATACAACTATACCTATAATGATAAATATAGTAACCTGTCCTTTTTTTTTAAACATCTACAACAGTACAAATACAAAAGACATTAAAAAACTTTACCTTTCCCGTCTTAATCTTCCAGAAACCATTGGCCACAAATCATCAGTACTACCACGCCTTGCCTTAGCTTTAATTACTTGAATCTCACCATCAACAACACAGCTCATTTTATTAAAACCAGATGCTTCTTCTAGAGCTTCAGTTTCTAACTCCAAACCAACATCCTTATTTTTCAAAAATTCACAAACAGGAGTATCAAAATTAACAAATTCAGCAACCAACTCCTCAGACCCATTAATAAAAGATTGAATCGACCTAACATCATCAGTAACATACGCTTTCTTCATATTCCCAGCATTAGCAATAAAAGAAATCTTATCATCTTCTTCCTCACCTTCAATACCTAAAAACTCTTTCATAAAATCAACAAAATTATCAATTGCGCCGCCACCAAGAGAAAAACCATCTCTATTATATATTACAACGCCAGTTGCATTATTATAAAACAAACTTCCAACCTCAACTTGACACTCAACAAATCCAGAAGGACCATCTTCAATAGGACAAGCAGTATCCAAATCATCAACATCAACACCTAAAGTCAATAAAAACGATTTCTCCATATCAATATCATTATTAACCGAAGTCGCAATAGTAATATCTTCATCCTGCTTTAAAATACAAACATTATTAATACAATTGTTATCAACATCACGAACAAAATCAGACCCAATATCAAAACACTTATAATCAATATCCCCACTAGGAGCAACAACAGGTTCAGCTTCTTGCCCATCACCCATAGCAACATCCAAACCTTCAGCAACTTCAGGACTTTGTGCCGCAGTAGGAATTGCCCCATCAATCAAATTTCTATGAGTTCCAATATTGGGAAGAGCTCTCTCTTGATTATCACAATACAACACAAAATTTCCTTCACTTGCATCAAGCAAAGTTTGAGCAGCAAACTTAGTTCTTGAAACCCAATCACCTTGTTCACAATAATTATCAAAAATATATTCACCATTCTCAATACAAGCAGGAGAATTTCCTTCATAATAATCTTCTACAGTATTCTCATAACTACCTTGATCAACGCTTCCTCTAACAAAACACTGCTCCTCATTATTACAAAACCCACTCTTCAAATAATCCCAATCAAACTTACGAGGCGTATTAACCCAACTACCCTCAACACACCGATAATCCTTCCCATCGCCAGTATTCTCAGAAAACTCAGTAGATTGCTCTAACCCATTAACACAAGTAAAACCATTCCAACAATAATCTCTCGGACAACACGAAGCAGCAGCCCGAGGTAACGCCTCACTAGTAATTGGACTATCTTCCAAAGTAAATTCACTCGGACCCGTTAAATCAATAACTTGTAAATTTGGCTTACTTATACTACAAGCCCCAACAAACTCAACAACCAAATTATTAGCATTTCCAGTTAAAAAACTATTCGTATCTCCAACCTCAAGACTATCTCCATCTTTATCAATTAAATAAATATTAACTTCACAATTTCCCTCTTGTGAAAAATGCATATTAACTCCACCAATAACAGCAATCTTTTCAGACCTCATAATTTGTCCAACTCCCAAATTAACTTCATTAAATAAAATACCAACTTCCTCATTAACTAAATTTCTCTCATTCTCAACCCTAACATTTCCTTCAAACACATTCCAATAAGGAAGTTCATTTTGCCCAGAAGTACTAAACTCAAAGTTACTCAAAATATTTCTACCAAACACAGCACTCGAACTAATATTTCTCATATTAGCTTCATGAGGATCATTATCTCTTAAAGTTCTCAAATTAGCCTGACCCTCTTCCATATCTGCATATCCAGTCTGCAAAATTCCATCGCTACTCCAACTATTAACTAAAGAAAATCTATCTCTTCCCTCACCTTTAAACTCATTAAAAGCACAATAAAAATTAGCCTTAGTAGAACAATGATTTAAATTCTCAAAATCACTATTTGCTAAATTCAGGTCATTTTCAATAAACAAAGGAGCTTGACACCCATAAAACACACCATTTAATTCTAAAGCATTATCTTCTTCTTCACCTTCATCAACAACACCCTCATCTGTTTTAATAAAAACAATCGACTTAGAAACCCTTTTAGCTACAACATTTCCAAACTCTCTAAATTCACCCACCCCTTCAATCAAAACATGATTATCAGGATCACTCTCAGATATAAAATACAACTCATACAAATCAGGATAAGGATTAGTAATTACATAAGGCGCAGAACCAACAAGAGGAAAAATACATTCTTCTTCTTGACATGCATAAGATAATTGCTTAGTTGATTTTGTCTCTTGTGTTGTCACGCTATACTCCTTATCCTTATTGGACTTAACAATAAATTGATCAACATTATCCAAATCATCCTTATTCAATTCATTTTTAATATCCCCAGTATTGGTATTAAAAAAATAAGCATTTTCATTTGCTAATATTAACCTAGACATCCTTTTACTATATTCAACATGAAACCGATATAATTCTCTTAAATGTCCTTCATTTGCCCAAATATTTTCATCAATAATACTTATATCACCACCACCAATTAATTCACTTACAGGTTTTCTAAAAGGCTCTTCTAAAACATATTGTGAACCAGTTTCAGGATTTAATCTAATAAATCTCTCGGAAGGAATAATCAAAGTATATTCCCTAATTTCATTATCACTCAAATCCCTAAGTTCAATATTTATTATCATTCTCAAATCCTGTTCCTCATGATCAAGAGATAATATTTCAAAAGGCCTTGGAATCTCATCATCTTGTCTTCTTGTATTAGAAGAATCTGCAACCTCAATTATTAAATCATCCATATCAATCGCATTAACTTGATGTAAACTTAAAGGAACACCACTCGATTCTTCTTCTTCAACAACATATTCCACATCACCAGATTCAACATCAAAATTGACATTACTTATTCTCTCACTTGATTTAATTGAAACTGAATTCCAACAAGCAGTAAATTGATCACCCATTTTAAAACCATCAGAAATATATTCATTTAAATCATCTCCACAACATTGATTTCCAATCCAAGCAGGATCTAAATCTCCATTTCCAAATAAATTATTACAAAGTTTCTCACCATTAATAACTTCATCATCATCATAATCTAATTCATCAAGCCAATTACTTCTCTCTCTTGAATCAATCCCAGAACAAATTTTAGAATCACCATTACTAACAAAAATATTTCTAATAGAAATATCATTATTTTGATTAGTCTCAAACCTAATTCTTTTGATTCCATTAATTGAAGCTATCGGCATTTTAACATGCATCCATGAACTAAAACTAAAAGAATTTGTAATATAAGACAAAGCCTCTTCATTAAATAATTCTTGTCCCTCATCATCTAAAAAAGTAACCCTCACATACAAAGGCAAAGTTAAATCATCAAAATTAGGTTCTCTTGAAATTTCATTCCCATCATCATCAAAAATTTGATTTTCATCTATATTAAACTTAACCATCAATTCCATAAATTCATATCCTCTAAAATCAAAAGAGATATCATTAAACTCATCACTATAATAAGAAGTCAATCCACCATCTTCAACATCAAATTCAAACTCACTTCCAGATATAACCCCATTTTCCCCACCAATATAAATAGAATATAATCCCTCGCCAGCATACCTTCCTTTGATAGTATCTTTATTTTCCATACTAAATTCTAATTCAGATTGCTCAGCCCCACATTCTGCAAATGCATACTTTTCGCCTTCTTGATAACAAATAAAACGATTAGCAACTTTCTTATCTTCAACTAACCCAGTAGTACTAATAAATTCACCCTCACCTTCCTTACAAACGTGCCACTCATTATTATCTGATACAATATCAAAAGTACTATCAGGAGAATTCACAGTCATTACTTTAAATTTAATATTCGGTTCAGTTGCAGAAATAAAACACCAACCATCATCACATCCAGAGATTTCATTAGCCGATTTAACAAATCTACTATTTAAACAAATTTCTTCTCTTGAACCCTCATCAACATTACCAAAAGATTTTCCTAAATCTTCAAGCCCATTAAAACCACAACAAAAACCCCCTTCTGGAGTATTAACCCAAGAAAAAGATTCATCCCTTACATTTAACTGGGTAATTGGAAATTCTTGATTCTCATCTCCCTTAAGTCCACTCATCTCACATCCTTCTTTAAACAAATTAACTTCATCAGGAGTCCTATCATCCCCAGGTATTAATTGACTACAATCATTATCAACCCCATCACCAGCAATTTCAGCAGTTGCCGGATTAACACAAATAGCACACTGCCCTTTTTTATCAATATCAAAATCATCACATTGTTCAACAGATTTTATTTCATTACAATACAAAGGATCATCATCAAAATTATCATCACAATCATTACTTGGACTAAAACCATCTCCATCTGCATCAGTTCCCTTAGCAACCCAACTATAATGATTATCCTTTAACTCACACTTAAAAACTTGATTAGCACCCCAAGTATAAGTCCCATCATTATCAGCATTACATACATGCCAATACTTATCATTAGAACAAACATAAGAAGTCTGCCCTTCAGAAAAATATTCTTCAGTCGTAATTCCGGAACCAGCTTTACTACCAGTTAAACATTGATCTCTACCTAAGATAGAACTTCCACCTTTTGCAAATTTTATTGGATTAACAGAAACATAAGACAACTTATTTTCTAACAAATTAACTACTTCAGCAATATTTATAACAGCAATATCCACATCAGTATCAGAATTACCTAAGGAATTATGATCTTGAATATCCACAAGATAACATCCATTTTCATCAGGAACTACTCTTATGTCCATATTACAATCAGCTGATTTTTCGGGTCCTTTTTTCAAAGACAATTCTCTTCCTTTAGTATGAACATACAAACCAGTTTCTTCATTAACAACAAAATCAACACAATTATTCTCCTCACATCTTTGACCTTCAGAACATTCTAAATTTGAAGTACAATCATTTGAACTCGAACCAGATGACGATGAAGAACTAGAAGCACTAGGCTCATTCTCTCCTTCAGAAAACTCATCAATCGAATCATCACCCTCAGCCCCAATTACTAAACCTACAACTAACAAAAATAGAACTACAGCTATAATAAAACCTCTTTTTTTCATCTATCTCTTATAATAATATAATTATTATATTTAAATCTACTTATTTTTAATAAAAACTTCAAAATATCAAAAAATATTATTTTAATAAAAATAAAAGAAAAAAATCAAGAAAAAAACAAGTTAAATGCAATCATTCTTCATCTAAACATCCACTAACTTCTAATAAAGGTTCAATATGTGCATTACAAACTTCTTCATTTGTATATCTTCCATTTCCATCCCACACATCATGATACTGTGTAATAAGTAAATGACCTAAAAATCCAGGATCAGCACACCTATCTTCATCTCCATGAACTCGCGGATCAGGATACATAAAATAGATATCAACTTGTTCAAGCCCTCTAGAATTTAAAAAACTATCAATTTCTCTAACTAAACAACTATATTGACCAAGCATCCTTCTTTGCTCAGAAGAAGAAAACCAATTATCGCAATTATTTCCCCAAACATCAAAATTACTAAAATCCCTAGCTATTTTATAATGAGATTTACTTCCAGTTCTACTTGTAGTTACAAAACCCTCATCACTATACTCAACATCATACATATTACCTGACTTAGACTTTAATTTAAAAGAACAAGTATCTTCATTCGCAATAGTATCAGCCCCACCTACACAATCCATAATAGTAGGAAAAGTTCCATTTAAAGGACTATTTTTACAAGAATTATCATTACCAACAGGATCATCTCTACCATCCACACCATTATCATCAACACACTCACCAGCAGAGCAAATTCTCTCTCCTTTACAATCGGTATCAACCTGACAACCAGGCTCAGAACCACACGAATATAAACCAACAACTCCTGCCAATATAATTTCTTTTAACATTTTCATTTTTATTCTCCATTCAACCTATAACCACAATCTCCAATAATACTTCTCCTATAAACATCACAACCATCTCGATCTTCAAAAGGCAACCCATCTTCAAAAAGAAACACAAAAGAATAATCTCCAAGCCACCCAGGATGATTTTCAAGATTAACAATATATAATTCAGGATTATTATCTAACATACATCTTATTGATTCTAATCTTCTAATTGCTCTCTCACTTGGATTTTCATCTTCAGTAATATTCATTATATCAATTTCTCTTGTAAAAGTTTGAATTTCATCAGGACTACTATCGCCATCATGATCATCAACATACAAATTAAAAGTATTTCCAAAATATTCACAAACTGCCCAAAAAGGACGATCTTCAGTCTCCTTAAACTGAAAAGAACAACTTCTCGAATCAGCAGGTTCAAAAGAAAAAAAATCACAAACAAGCCTAGCAACATACTTTCCATTAATAACACTTCTACCACAAGCATTAGGATCATTAGTCCTATCAGGCTCACTAACACCACTATCCCTAACAGGCTCAGGATTTGGATTAGGATTTGGTCTTGGATTTGAACCACCAACATCTCCAGCATTAGAGATATCACAAGCAACTAAACAATTATCAGGAATATATTCCATACAATCAATAAAATTAGAATTATTAAGTAATCCATTATCTTGAGTATAACTAATACAACTATTTAAATTTCTAGCTAAAACTGCTTGATTACCACAATCTTCAATAACTCTACACAAACCTAATTCACTATTAATCTCAACTTTTTTAACAGGACCATCATTTGATCCACCACCATTATCACCAACACACTCACCAGCAGAACAAACCCTTTCACCCTTACAATCAGTATCAACCTGACAACCAGACTCCTTACCACACGAATAAGCACTCAAACCAACAATTCCAGCTAAAACAAATTCTTTAAATTTCATTTAATATCAACTCCAAAACATCTAAAAACCAACCTAATAACCTCTAAAAAGTAGTATTTTATAAATATTATGTTAAAAAAGCCGATAAAGCTCCTCAAGTTCAGCCTCTTTAGCCTTCTCAAATTCTTTCATATCATCTAAACAACCTTGTGAAAAATCAACAAAACTAAGCCCATCTTTACCATAAACAAAATTATCATACTTCAAATCACGAGTAACAACGCCAGCTCCATGAATCCTCTTAACCAAATCAAAAGCATCACCAGCCAAACTCTTCATATCAACATCAACCAAATTAAGCATCCTACCGGGAAAAAAAGACCTAATCAAAGGAATACACCAATCATCACTCCCTTCATTATAAACTCTCAATACCCTAGGAGTATTATCAACGCACTCAAGCCTTCTCAAACTCTCAACTTCCCATCTTGTGGCTCTTGCATAAACACCAAATTCCCCTTCAAAATTAACCTCCAATCTATTTCTACCTAAAAAATCAACATATTCAATAGAAGCATCAACCTCATGCATTCTCTCACACAAAATTTGACAATGCTCATCCATTTTTTCTCAAAATTCGCAAAAAAGCACCCAAATCCTTCAAAGACCGCATCTCACTCACATTCAAAGAAAAATTAGAAAACACACAATCAACCTTATACCTCTTACATAAACGAAGATTAGCCCTCATCCTAGCAACAACACGACCACGATTCTTACTATTCAAAATATCACTAAAACTAAACCCAATCTTCTTACCTTTATCTCGAGCAATTTTACTAAAAACTTGATCATACCCAGAACGCAAATAATGCATACTATCCTTAGAATGAATTATCTCAGCCCCCAACACAATATCAACTTGCGATTTTTCCAAAGCAAACCTAAGCATCTCCTCTGTTAAAGCCCTAAACACAACAATCTTCCCAGCAGCCTTAGCCCTAGAACACGCCTTAAGTAACTCCTTCCTACTCTCACTTCGAACAATAGCAATATCATCTAAAAAAATAGTTTTCTTAAAACCAAAATCCTCACTTAAAGATTCGGCCTTATCATCCTTAGCAAACAACAAATAATTATCCATAAACCCATTAAAACATCAAAATATTAAAAATCTATCCAAAATATTTAAATAAAAACACATCTAAAACAAAATAAACAAACCTTTGGCTTACTTAGAGACATAGGGGAGAAAAAAATGAAAATAAACTACGAAAATAAAGACAGTACTATAAAATTTACAGGCAATGTAAAACAACTTCTAAAACAATTAAACATCAACGAAGAAACAGTTCTAGTAATCAAAGATAACCAAGTTCTAACAACAGATATTCAACTAGAAGATAAAGACACCATCCAAATCCTAAGTGTTATCTCAGGAGGCTAAAAATGCAATGCAATAAATGTGAAAATCCCGCAGTAATAGAACTCCAACACGCCCCTTTATGTAAAACTCACTTCATAAATTACTTTGAAACAAAAGTATTCAAAACAATCAACAAATTCAAATTAATCGATAGAAAAGATAACATTTGCGTAGCAACCTCAGGTGGAAAAGATTCCCTAACAGTCCTTTACCTAACCAAAAAATACATGCAAAAATATCAAATTAAAACAAACATTTTTGCTCTAGCAGTAGACGAAGGAATTGAAGATTACAGAGAACATACTCTAAAAGACTTACAAGACTTTTGTAAAGACCAAAACATCGAGCTAAAAATAGTATCAAACAAACAAGAATTTAACACAACTTTAGACGAAGCATATACAATCTCAAAATACCTAAAGAAAAAACCCTGTAACGTTTGCGGCGTTTGGCGAAGATACATCCTAAACAAGTACTCCAAAAAATATGGAGCAACAAAACTAGTAACTGGCCATAACCTCGATGATGAAGCGCAAGTAATTATTATGAACATCTTCAAAGCTAACACCGCCTTAGCAGGAAGAATTGGTCCAATTTCAGGAACTCAAAAATCAGAATTTTTTGTCCAAAGAGTAAAACCGCTCTACATGTGCTCAGACAAAGAAGTAAGACTATACACATTCCTAAAAGGTTTTAAAGTAAAATACTCAGAGTGTCCTTATTCAAAAGAAGGTTACAGACACCAAATCCAAGAAATGTTAAATAACTTCGAATCAAAATACAAAGGCACAAAACAAGGAATTATCAACTCCTTTCTAGACTTACTCCCAAACCTAAAAGAACAAGAACAAATCATCAATCACTGCGAAAATTGTGGTGAGGCAGCAAGTTCAAAACTATGTAACGCCTGTAAAATAAAATGCGACTTAGACAATGCCTGATAAATACTCAAGACAAACCAAAGTAATTGGAAAAATCAAAGGAACCATCGCCATAGTAGGACTTGGAGCCTTAGGAAGCGTAGCAGCAAACCTCCTTGCAAGATCAGGCCTTAACTTAATTCTAATCGATAGAGATTTAGTAGAACTAACAAACCTACAAAGACAACTCTACAACGAAGACCAAATCAACCAATCAAAAGCCATAGCCACAAAAAACAATCTACAAAAAATAAACTCTAAAATAAAAATAACCCCACTTGCAATTCACCTAAACCAAAATAACATCAAAGAATTAAAAAAAGCAAACATCATCCTAGACTGCACAGACAACCTTCAAACAAGATTTCTAATAAATGACTACGCCAAAAAAAACAAAATACCCTGGATTTATTCAGCAGCCATAAAAACCAGTGGTTACGTAATGCCAATATTACAAAAACCAAATTACCCTTGCCTAAGTTGCTTTCTAAAACCAGCAAATTTAGAAACATGTGAAACATCGGGAGTCTTAAACACAATCACCAACGCCATAGCAAGCATCCAAACAACCTTAGCAATCAAAATCCTAAAAAAACAACCAACACCACCAAACCTCTACCACTTAGACATCTACAAACCAGAACTAAAAACAATCAAAATCAAACAAAACAAATCCTGCCCTACATGTAACAACCAATACAACTACTTAAATCAAAAAAACACCACAATTAAATTCTGCTCCTCCTCAAGATACCAATTCAAAACAACTCTAACTATAAAACAAATCAAAGAAAAAATCAAACATCTAAAACCAACAGAAGACGAAGTATCAATCCAAACAAAAGACCTAATCGCCTTCAAAGACAAAAGAATCCTAATCAAAGCCAAAGACGAAAAACAAGCCCAATCAATCTTCTCAAAACTAATTGGAAACTAACCAATCACAAAATATTAAACATATTCAGCTCATCATCAATCCTTTCCTTAGAATAAGCAATCAAAGGCCTAAATATCAAATTACTAAAATCATACTTTAAATAATTCTCAAAATTTTGTGAGCTAACTAAAACCAAATCACTAAACTTAGAAAGATCCTCAACAACTTCCATCTTATCAACACAATACGCTTCAAGTAAAGTTAAATCAACCTCACCACCTAAAGAACTAAGATACAACATCAACTTGCACCCCCTCTTCAAAAACATCAAACCAGCAAGAACACTAGCTTCATTTTCAACAATCAAACCAACAACACCCTCAACACCGCTAGGAAGCCCACCAAAACACTTCTCACGACTTGCAAAAACAAACGCAGCAACCTGATTAATTTCAATTTCTAAAATATTTTTAGAATGAAAATCAAACCTCAAATCACTTTCCTTTTCAATAAACTGCCCAACTTGAACATTAATTTGAGGAGAAATAATAGGAAATGTCTTATCAGCCCGATTAGTCTCAATCTTAAAATCACTAAACTTCCTACGCTCAGCAACATCCAAAGAAACCTTTGAAATAGCACCCATGTCCTTTTCAACCCTAATACAAAGTGAATAAGAAACAATTCCAAAAACCCTCTTAAGTAAATGATAATTCTCAAAATAATCCATATAAAACCGACTTCTAAGCCTATGAACCCTATGGCCAGTAACCTTCTCAATATTTTTAATCAATTTTCTCTCAAAAAAACCACGATTCTTACCCTTAAGAAAAATTTCTCCAAATCTAATCAATATATGAGTGTACATAATATGACCAAAACTTCCTTATTTTAAAAAACTATACTTAAAAACAACTAAAAAACAAATTTTCATCAATTTTCAACCAAATAACCAAAAAATTCAGCCAATCAAAAAACCATTTAAAAACCAAAAATAAGCCATTTATAAAGGCAATATTTAAAAAGGATAGCTCCATTTATAAAGAATAAAGCAAATTAACTATAATTAAGCTTAAAAATTAAAAATTAACACATGTTAATTTCAACGGAGGATTGCCCATGGCAAAAAAACAAATAAGAATTGTAAATATTGTTGTTTCTACTGCACTTGAAAAAGATATTCCACTTGAAAAAATGGCAGCAACACTGCCAAACACAGAATATAATCCAGAACAGTTTCCAGGATTAGTTTTAAGAATTAAAGACCCAAAAACATCAGCTTTAATCTTCTCTAGTGGAAAAGTAGTTTGTACAGGAGCAAGAACTTTAGGAGACGTAGACTTATCAATTTTGAGCATCATAAGAAGTTTAAAAAAATTAAACATCAATGTAACAATAAAACCTGAAATTACAGTTCAAAATATAGTAGCATCAGGAAGTATTGGGATGGATTTAAACTTAAATGTCTTAGGAATTCAACTACCAAACACAGAATACGAACCAGAACAATTTCCAGGCCTAGTTCATAAATTAAAAGGAACAAACGCAACATTTCTTTTATTTAGTAATGGTAAAATAGTTTGTACAGGAACAAAAACAGAAGAACAAGTTCACGAAGCAACAGACAAATTAATAGAAAACCTAGTTAAATTACTTGAAAAAACTAAAAAAACTAAAAAATAATTTTTTTTATTTTTAACTTAATTTCAAATTCTACAAAATACACATTATAAAACAACCAAGAATCCTATATCTTACATAATAACAAACATTATAAAAATAAAACAACAATTTAGCAAATATGGAAGTTGATGAACAAATAAAAACATTTAGAGATTTTATAGAACAAAATTATTATCCTCAACTTTTAGAAGCAGTAAGAAAAGGTCAAGAATACTTAAAACTCGATTTTAGACAACTAATTAAATTTAACACAGAAATAACAGAAGAAATATTAGAAGAGCCACTTGAACTAATCAAAGCAGCCGAATTAGCTGTAAAAGAATTCGATTTACCAAGAAAAATAAAAAGATTTAATGTAAGATTCATAAATCTTCCTTCCTCTCAAAAAATTCTAATTTCAGAAATAAGAAGTAAACATTTAGAAAAATTCATCTGGTCAGAAGGAATAGTAAGACAAAAATCAAACGTAAGGCCTCATGTAACAGCAGCAAAATTCGAATGTCCCTCATGTGGAAACATCTTAAACGTACTTCAACTAGATCAAAAATTTAAAGAACCATCAAGATGTGGATGTGGAAGAAAAGGAAAATTTAAAGAAATTTCCAAAGAACTAGTAGATGGACAAGGAATGGTTCTAGAAGAAGCACCAGATGAACTAGACGGACAACAACCAAAAAGAATTAACGTATTTCTAAAAAATGATTTAGTATCTCCATTAACAGAAAAAAAAACATCACCTGGATCAAGAGTAAAAATAGCAGGATGGGTAACAGAAGTTCCAATAACCCTAAGATCAGGCGGACAAGCAACTAAATACGAATTAATATTAGAAGCAAATTCTATTGAACCTCTACAAGACGATGCCATCAATCTAAAAGTATCAGAAGAAGAATTAAAAGAAATTAAAAGAATTTCAAAAATGCCAAATGTCGTAATTAAACTAGCTCAATCACTAGCCCCATCAATTTATGGCCATGATAAAATCAAAGAAGCTCTAGTTTTACAATTAGCAGGCGGATGTAGAAAAATAAGAGTCGATGGAGTAATTACAAGAGGAGATATGCACATGCTTCTAATTGGAGATCCTGGATCAGGAAAATCTCAACTTCTAAAAAGAGTAACTAAAATAGCACCTAAATCAAGGTTCACCTCAGGTAAAGGAGCAACAGGAGCAGGACTTACAGCATCAGTAGTAAAAGATGAATTCTTAGGTGGTTGGAGTTTAGAAGCAGGAACACTAGTACTAGCAAACAGAGGATTTGCCATTATTGATGAGATGGATAAAATGACCAAAGAAGATAGGTCCGCACTCCACGAAGCATTAGAACAGCAAACAATCAGTATTGCCAAAGCAAACATCCAAGCTACCCTAAGATGTGAAACATCAGTAATAGCTGCAGCAAACCCTAAATTTGGAAGATTCGACCCCTACGATTTAATTGCAAACCAAATTAATCTTCCTCCTGCATTAATTTCACGTTTTGATTTAATTTTCCCAGTAAAAGATATGCCAAATCGAGAAAAAGATGAAATCACAGCAGCCTTCATTCTAAGTTTTCATAAAGATCCAAAAAAAGCAGTAGCCGAAATACCCACAGAAATCATGAAAAAATATTTCGGATATATTAGAAAAGAAATGAACCCTGTAATTAGTGATGAAGCAATAGAAGAAATAAAAAATTATTATGTTACTATGAGAAATTCAGGCATTGCAAGTGAAGCAGGAATTAAAAGTATCCCCATAACAGCTCGGCAATTAGAAGGGCTAGTACGTCTCTCAGAAGCAAGTGCTAAAATAAGACTCTCAAAAATTGTAACCATTGAAGATGCAAAAAAAGCAATTGAACTAGTTGACTACTGTCTAAGTCAAATAGCAAAAGATAGTGAAACTGGTCAAATAGATATAGATAGATTAGGAAGTAGAATGACAGCAACACAAAAAAGTTCAATAAGTGTAATAAAAGGGATAATTGTTCAAATAGAAAGTGAATTAGGACAAAAAGTAATCCCAATAGAAAACATCATTCAAGTAGGTAAAGAGAAGAAATTAAGCAAAGATAAAATAGAAGAAATTTTAGAAAAATTAAGAAGATCAGGAGACATTTTCGAACCAAAAAGAGGCTTTATTCAAAAGCTCTAAAAATAAACAACCAAAATAATTCACAAAAAACAATCTGAAAATGGAATCAAAATATAAAAGATCAACAGCGCACCATATAACTATAGAACAAATTACTAAATCAAAATATGTTGTTGAAAAAGAAGATAAGCCAAATTTCATAGAAATAAATAATAATCAAATACACAGAATAAATATTATTGCCATAATAACCGGAAAGGAAAAAGTAGGATCAATAACAAATATGCTCCTAGACGACTCAACGGCAAGTATCCCTCTAAGAATTTTTGAAGAAAATGAATATATAGAAAAACTCGAAATAGGAGATTGTGTCACAGTAATTGGAAAAATCAGAATATATAACGAAAAAAAATATATCTCATCAGAAATAATCAAAAAAACAAATCCCCTATGGTTAAAATTAAGAAATTCTAAAATAAAAAATAACCAAACAACTATTAATTCAAAACTAGAAAATAACCAAAACAAAGAAAACCAAAATCAAAAATCAGATAAAATCACACCAATCAAAAAAGAAACTATAAAAGAAGGTATAATAGAAGATAAAAACAAAATAAAAGAAGAAAAAGTAGATGAAAATTTAATGCCAGAACAAAAAATGCTAGAAATAATTAAAGATACAGATAGCGGACAAGGAGCAAATATCGAAGAAGTCATTGAAAAATCAAATATCACAAATGCCAATAATTTACTTAAAAAAATGTTAGAATCAGGAATTGTATTTCAAAATCAACCAGGAAAAGTAAAACTTTTATAATTATTTTTTATCATCTACTAACAAACAAAACAGGAGTTACAAATACCTCAACAATACCTGCAAAAAATAACACTACTATACTAATTAAAATCAAATCTAAAGCATCAATAAGAACCTTATCCTCCTTCAAATTATGCTTAATTAAAGCAATCGAAATGATCCCCCCGGCTAAACCAGCAATAAAATAAGAAGCAATTTCCAATAAACCATGAGTCATGTATCTTAAAAAACTAAAAGTGGCAATACTAAAATAAGCACCAATTGAAGTAAAACCAACTGAAGCTGCAGTATTAGCAATCTCACCTTTTGCTAAATTACCAATGGCACTAGCAATTACAGAAGCATTCCAAGTTAAAATAAAAATAGCACCAGTACCATACAAAAAAGAAAATATCAAACAAAAAAATAAAACTTTCAAATTATTTAAAAAAATCTTACCAAATAAATCAACCCTAATAATATCACCCGTAAGCTCAACTGCATTTTGATTAACACTTTGAACTACATTTGTTATAGCCTGCTTTTGTAAAACAAAAACACTATCGATAACATTAGTTGGCAAAAATACATATGCCAAAGCTAAAGCAACAGTAATACCCAAAAATAACATAATTAAATAAATTAAAACTTTAGTATGTTCTTTTAATAAAACTACTTCTTTATCATACTTTAAATCCAATTCTTCCTCATTTTTAATTGTAACATATAAAGTAGGAAGAGTAGACAATACAATTAAAAAAACCATTAAAAGACCCGCACCCTCTCTAAAAACAAAATAAGATAAAAATAAAGCTATTAAAGAATACATAAATCCCGCAATAAACATCTCCCAAGGTTTCTTTTTTAGAACAAAAGGATTAATTACACTCTCTAAAACCATTATTAGAATAATAATATAACTATTTATAAAATCTTCTCTTTAACAAAAATGAAAAAATGAAAAAAATCCAATATATAAGGAGATTGACCCCTCCATTTCCACTGGAGATTGCTTTTTAAAAAAAATGAAACCTCAAATTTCAAAAAAGATATGCAAAAATAACGCCTTATATATTAGTTCGCACACCCCTATTTCTCATGGAAAGAAAAAACAAAAAAAAATCAAATAAAAACTTATTAGAATTAACATATAAATTAACATATGAAACAATAATAAATCAATAATAAAACAACAAATAGAATCATTAAACATTAAATATAACTAAACCACATAAATTAATAATAATAATATAACATATAAGAAGAATAAGAGATAATAATGTTTATACACAATACAAGATATACATCACAATAAAACACAATAAATGCAACATTGTATGGTATAATACAATATTACAAACAACTCAATCAAATTCAAGATTAAATAAATAAAACATTTAAAAAAAAATATATTAATTTAATTAATTAATAAGTAGATATTTTTCTTAAAAAATTAAAATTAATAGAGATAGAGACAAAATATTTTTTCGAATTAATTTAATGATTATTATTTTTAACTTTAATTTTTATTACTACTGTTTCTTCTTCTTTATTATTATTATTATTATTATTATTATTATTATTATTATTATTATTATCTTCTATATAGAAAATATATATATATATATATATAAATATAATATTAAATATAAAATAAATAAATAAAAAAACAATTAAAAACAAAAATCATTTCCAAAAAAACAACAAAAATAAAAAAAACACACAAAAACACAAAAACAACAATTTGAAAATAAAACTAATTCTTTTATAAACAATTCAAACAATTTTTTTCATTATCTCAAATAAAATCATATCAAATTTTCAACACAATCTTAATCTATATATCTCATAACAATTCATTCCATTTATCCTATCTATCTATCTATCTATCTATCTATCTATCTATCTATCATCATCAACTAATACGACTACATGCCAAAGCATATGCCAATACATACTACAACACAACACATATCAATTAAGTATATGTTTACTACTATTAAATTTGACAACAAATTTTTATATCATTTCTCCATACGAAACCAAGGGGCGTAGATATACTTATATCAATCAAATATGTCTATTTTTGATGCATATTTTACAAATTGATAGAGTTTATAAACAAAAGATTGTCTCAAAAATTTAGAAAAAATATTTTCCATGAGAACTCTAGGGGTGACAAATATAATACATACCTTAGAACATACAATTTCCTCAATTAATCACATTAAAAAAGGCCAAAAATGAAAATAGACAATTTTTTTGAAAATTTCCTAAAAAAAGAATCCTTATTCCTAGATAGAAAAGTATTATCTTCAAATTATGAACCAAACGAAGTAGTTTTTAGAGAAGAACAAATAAGAGAAGTAGCTAATATTCTAGCTCCAGCTCTAAGAGTTGAAAAACCATCCAATTTATTCATTTATGGTAAAACTGGAACAGGCAAAACACTCTCTATGAAATATGTTTTAAAATCCATGATTCAAATTGCTCAAAAAAACAACATTTCCATCAAACCAATTTATATAAATTGTAAACTAAAAAAAGTAGCTGATACAGAATACAGACTTATTGCCCAATTAATTAAAGAATTTGGCCAAGAAGTTCCAGCAACCGGCCTTCCAACAGATGAAGTTTACTCTCTTTTTTATCAACTATTAGATAGACAAAAAAATATCGTTCTTCTAGTACTTGACGAGATAGACCAATTAACAAAAAAAGTAGGAGATGAAATCTTATACAACTTAACTAGAATAAATAGCGAACTAACTAGGTCACAAATATGTTTAATAGGGATCTCAAACAATTTAGTATTTGCAGAAAATTTAGACCCGCGAGTCAAAAGTTCACTCTCAGAAGAAGAAATAATATTTCCACCATATAATGCCTTACAAATTCAAGATATTTTAAAAAAAAGAGCAGTAAATTCATTTCAAAAAGACGTACTTCAAGCAGGAGTAATAGAAAAATGTTCAGCCTTTGCAGCAAGAGAACACGGAGATGTCAGAAGAGCAATAGATTTACTTAGAGTAGCTGGCGAAATAGCCGAAAGATCGGGCTCTCAAATAATTCAAATTAAACATTTAGACGACGCAGAAAAAAAGGTTGAAGTAGATAAAATAATCAGTTCAACAATTAGTCAACCAAAACAATTTCAAGCAGTTTTATATTCCATTTTTTTAATTTCTCCCCAAAAAAATAAATTTTTCACAGGCGAAATTTATGAAGTTTACAAATCAGTTTGCTCTCGAATAAATTTTAATATTCTAACCCAAAGAAGAATCTCAGATATCTTGGCAGAATTTGACATGCTAGGCGTAATTAACGCAAAAATCATTTCCAAAGGAAGATACGGAAGAACAAGAGAAATATCGTTACCTCTAGACAAAAATCTAATTTTAAAATTAAAAGAGATTCTAGAAAAATCTCTTCAATTATAGGTTCTTTTTCATGACCTAATCTATTAAATACTCTAAAATGGATAAAAAACAAAAGCTAATAGAAGAACTCTTTGAAAAAGGCATCTTAGCAAGTAAAGATCTACTTGATTCCGACAAATTAGATGAAAAACTAATAGATAAAATAGAGGCCGAAGGAGACTTAGTAGTTTTAAATTCAGACTATTCTAACATCATAGCTAACCAATCGTCCTTGGTTGATTGGCATGAAGTAGATAAAATAAAAGTACAATCCCAGATAGACAGGGACGACGAATTATATCAATCTCAACTTCAAAAAATATCCTCATCTGATCTCTCCATAAACAATAATCAATCTCAAAAAATAACAACCCCTCTAGCCACATTAAAAGATAATAATGCCCACCTAAATAAAGAGAATATTTCCCAAACCATCGAACCAATATCAAGCAACAAAATCACCTCCACTCAAATAGAAACCAACCTTCCAAAAAATCAATCTCCTAATTTAGAAAATCCCAATAAAGTAAAAATCATCATTTCCTATCAAAACACACCTCAAAAACATAAATTAAAAGATTTTACCAACATCTTCCTAACAAGATATTATTATTTAGAAAGTTTACTAAGAAGTAGGACGGAATTAAAAGGCACATTATCAATTAGCAGAGCCCTAATTAAAAAAGATAATGAAGAATGTTCAATAATCGGACTTATAAGTGATATAGCTTTAACCAGAAACGGAAATTTCATCATCACAATCGAAGATATCACGGGCAAGATGAAAATTCTAGTTACCAAAAAAAACAAAGAATTATTTCCTCTGGCACAAGAGTTAGTTCTAGATGAAGTTATTGGAATAAGTGGAAATTGCGGTGATAAAATAATCTTTGCCAAAAAAATAGTCTGGCCAGATATCCCGCGAAGCAACGTTCAAAAAAAATCACCAACAGAAGAATACGCAGTATTCTTATCTGACATTCATGTTGGCTCTAAACTATTTTTAGAAGAAGAATTTATTAAATTTATCAATTGGTTAAATGGAGATTTCGGATCTTCTAAACACAAAGAAATTGCAAGTAAAGTAAAATACATTTTCATCGCAGGAGACCTAGTAGATGGTATTGGGATCTACCCTTCACAACAAGAAGAATTATCGATTGATGACATGAAAGGTCAATACGATCACTTTTCAAATTTAATAAAACAAATCCCCAAGGATAAACAAATAATTATGTGTCCAGGTAATCATGATGCAGTTCATTTAGCAGAACCTCAAAGAGAATTTTATAAAGAATACGCATCATCTATTTATGAACTAGAAAATTCCACTATCGTAACAAACCCAGCCGTAATAAATATTGGAAAAACAAAAACATTCGAAGGATTTAATGTCCTAATGTATCATGGATATAGCTTTGATTATTATGTTGCTAATGTTCCCTCGATTAGACTTGGAGGAGGGTACCACAGAGCAGATTTAATCATGAAATTTTTATTAAAAAGAAGACACCTAGCCCCAACCTACAAATCAACTCCTTACTATCCTTCACATAAAATTGACCCATTCCTAATTAAACAAATACCAGACTTTTTTATAACTGGTCACATCCATTATTCATGTGTTGCCAATTATAGGGGAGTTACCATGATCAGCGGAAGTTGCTGGCAAGATAAAACAGATTTTCAAGAAAAATTAGGCCACGAACCAGAACCAGGAAGAGTCCCAGTAGTAAATTTAAAAACAAGAGAAGTAAAAGTATTACGTTTCAAATAAAATACGCAAAAAAATAAAAATGGATTTAGTATGCTCAGATAAAATAAAACAGTACTTTTTAGATCTTGACAAAGAGATTAAAAAAACCTACACTATTGCCAAAAATGCAAGAAAAAAAGGACTTGACCCAGAAAAAGACGTATCCATTCCACTTGCCAAAAACATGGCCCAAAGAGTAGTTGGATTAATTTCAGTAGTTTGTCCAAAAATTGTAGAAACCACTGTAACCCAAAGAATAGCAGAACTTGAAAAAGTTTACGGTCAATTAGATTGGAGAGTTGGATTAACTATAGCAGAAGAAATAGCCAAAGAAAAATTTCTAAAATTCGAAACAAAGCAAGAAGCAATTGAAATTGGTATCAGAACAGGTTTTGCCTATCTAACCTTGGGAATTGTATCGGCGCCATTAGAAGGATTTATTGGAATTACAATCAAAAAAAGAAAGGATGGCCGTGAATATCTTGCAATAAAATACGCAGGACCAATTAGAGGAGCAGGAGGAACAGCAGCCTCAACATCGGTAATTTTATCAGATTATGTAAGAGTAAAAATGGGCTACGCCCCCTATGATCCAGATGAAAAAGAAGTAAACAGATACACCTCAGAAGTACACGACTATCATGACAGAGTAACCAACCTGCAATATCACCCTTCTGATGAAGAATTAAAATTTATGATATCTCATTTACCAATAGAAGTAGATGGAGACCCAACAGAAAAATTTGAAGTATCAAATTATAAAGATATTCCCAGAATTGAAACTAACTTAATTCGTGGAGGGATGTGTTTAGTTGTTGCAGAAGGACTTTGTCAAAAAGCACCAAAACTCTGGAAAAGATTAGGTAAATGGGGGAAAGAGATGGATTTAGAATGGGATTTCTTAGGAGAATTCCTAAAATTGAAAGAAGAAATTCATGCCAAACATTCCTCACCAAAAAAAGAAGAAAAAGAAGAAGACAACTCAGACAAACCAAAAAGAAAAACACCAAAACCAAACAACACCTTCATCATGGACCTTGTAGCAGGAAGGCCAATTTTAACATACCCTATGCAAGCAGGTGGTTTTAGATTAAGATATGGGAAAAACAGAACTTCGGGTTTTTCAGCTGCAGCAGCCCATAGCGCAACCATGGTGGTTTTAGATGATTTCATTTCTATAGGAACTCAATTAAAAATGGAACGACCAGGAAAAGGTGCCACCATAACTCTTTGTGATACTCTTGAAGGGCCCATAGTAAGATTAGAAGATGGGAACGTTTTGCAATTGACATCATACGAACAAGCAAAAAAATACAATAGGCAAGTAGAAGAAATTTTATTTTTAGGAGACATTTTATTTAACTATGGGGATTTTAGCGAAAACGGTCACGCTCTAGTTCCAGCAGGATACTGCGAAGAATGGTGGGCTCTAGAAGTAGAAAAATCATTAAAAGAAAATCAACCAAAACAAAAAGAATTAGAACAATCAATTAACAAAGAAAGATTGAAAATTCTAATCAACAAGCCACTTTTCAACTTCCCAACACTAAAAGAAGCATACACTATAAGTAAATTACTTGACCTTCCATTGCATCCAAAATTCACGTCCTATTGGATTCTATCAAAAAAACAAGAAGTAATCAATTTACTCCACATCTTAGCCCAATCAAAAATAGTTGAAAATAAAACTTGCCCCGATTCTCTAAATATAAAAAAGATTATTTTGCCTCTTCATTCCACAAACACATCACACCAAGAATGTAAAAAAACCTTAGAAAACATCGGCCTATCACACACAATTATCAATAAAGAAAGCATCATCATAGAAAAAGAAATTGCAGCATCCTTGCTTTTAGCATTAGGAATCGATCCCCTAAAAAAAGACAACTCCTTTGAAAATCAAATAAAATCAATCACAAATAACTCTCAATCAAAGCAATCGTTTGACAATGCCCTAGATTTCATCAATACACTCTCTTCTTTCAAAATAAATGATAAAGCCGGAACCTTCATAGGGGCAAGGATGGGAAGGCCAGAAAAGGCTAAAATGCGCCATCTAACAGGTAGCCCCCAAGTAATGTTTCCAGTAGGAGAAGAAGGAGGCAGACTAAGAAGTTTTCAGCAAGCACTAAAGGAAGGAAAAATCAGAAGTCACTTTCCAAACTACTACTGCGATAAATGTGAAAAAGATATGGTTTATCCAAGTTGTGAAGAATGCAAAAGTGAATGCTCAACAAAATATTTTTGTAGATTCTGCGGAGACCTTGATTTGGATACTTGCAGACACGGTAAGGCCCAAACACATCAAGTAAAAGACATCAACATCAAATACTTATTTGAAAAAGCCAAAGAAAGAATAGGCGCAAAAATAGTTCCAGATTTAATCAAGGGAGTAAGAGGCACATCAAATAGGGAACACGTAGTGGAACACCTATCTAAAGGAATTTTAAGAGCAAAACACAAAATATATGTAAACAAAGACGGAACCACAAGAGTGGATTGTACCCAACTTCCACTAACTCATTTTAAACCAAAAGAAATTCACACAAGTGTAGAAAAACTAAAAGAAATCGGATATACTCACGATATAAATGATGAGCCATTAACTAACGACAATCAACTTCTAGAAATCAAACCACAAGACATCATCTTGCCAGGGTACGGTGAAGTTGTAACGCCCCCACCAAAGGTTTTAAGAAATGTGGCAAATTTTGTAGATGACTTATTAGTAAATTTCTACGGCCTAAAACCCTTCTATAATATAAAAAAATTAGAAGACCTAGTGGGCCACTTAGTAATTGGATTGGCACCACACATCTCAGCAGGCCTTATAGGAAGGATCATTGGATATTCAGACTCACAAGGATTACTAACAAATCCCATGTATCACGCCGGCCTAAGAAGGGATTGCGATGGCGATGAGGCAGCAGTAATGCTTCTAATGGATTCTTTACTAAACTTCTCTCGAAAATTCTTACCATCATCAAGAGGATCAACTATGGACGCCCCATTGGTACTAACTTCATTTTTAGATCCAGCAGAAGTAGATGATCAAGTCCACGGAGTTGATGTAATGTGGAAATATCCTCTTGAATTTTACGAAGCAGCAATGGAAATGAAAAATCCCTGGGAAGTAAAACATGGCCCTGAAAATAAAAAAATAGAACAACTTGCCCATAGACTAGGCACAATCAAACAATACGAAGACTTTGGTTTTACCCATCATGTAGATGACATCAATAAAGCGCCCCTCTGTTCAGCATATAAAACCCTCCCCTCAATGAAAGAAAAATTAGTAGGGCAAATGGAAATTGCCAAAAAAGTTAGAGCAGTAGATATGGGAGATGTAGCAAAATTAGTAATTCAAAAACACTTTCTAAAAGATATTAAAGGAAATTTGAAAAAATATTCGATGCAACAATTTAGATGCGTAGGATGCAATGAAAAATACAGAAGACCCCCATTATCAAATAAATGTACAACTTGCAATGGGAAAATCATCTTTACCATCTCCCAAGGCTCAGTAGTAAAATATCTTGGTCCATCCTTACTCCTAGCTCAAAAATACGAATTCTCGCCCTATTTAAAAGAAACACTAGATATACTACAACTAGATGTGGATAATATCTTTGGAAGAGAAAAAGAAAAACAAGTAGGTCTAGGAGACTTCATAAAATAAAAAACTCACTACAGCAAGACATAAAAAATTTAAGATAAAGCAATCTGAGCGTGAGGCACACCATTGACATAAATAATTCTAGAAGTATTAATTAAATCCATTTCAACCATCAAAGCAATAGCTTCTTTTCCAGTAATAAAAACATCCCTAGCGCTCTTAATCATCAGTTTAATTTCATCCTTACTTTTCTCATCACCAAAATAAAAATCAGTGGTCAAATCCAGTTGTAACTTACCTTCCTCAAATTTCTTGCCAATTATATCTTTATCGCTAATAACAAGTAAAGAACCGTTAGCTCCTTTTTTAAGTGAAACAACAAGTACCATTTTAAATACTTTTAACCGGTTTTTTAGAACCACAAGCTTGGCATTTCAGATAAGTTATTCCCTTATCTTCACTAAGCTGAGTTTCAGGTTTACTACATTCAGAACAAAATACAAACTCACTAACATACTTTTTAATTTTTTTATTAATTTTATTAGCAGAAACCTTAGTCCCAATAATAACTCTAGACCCTCTTAGCTTACCAGGAGCTGCCAATTCTCTTAATAAATATTTTAATAAATGATTTGGATCACGTCCAAGATCTTTAGAAATTTTAATCAAATTAATCAAGATAGTCTTATTTCCTTCTAAATGACCTTTAACTTTCTCAACAGTAAATCTATCGTCTCCTTGAATCTGTTCAGGCAATTCTTCTATTGCTTTTTTTAATAAATCTTCATAATTATCCATTTTTTAGATAATTTTAAACCACATTTATAAATCTTCTTGACTAACTATCCAAAAATTCAAAATTCTACTCTTTTAGCTAAAATAATAACTCATTATGGAAAGTTACATTAAATAAATTATATTTCTTTTTTCATGTTATCTCAATCGCAATTACAACTAGCAAAACAAGAAGCAATGCGTCAAATTCAAATTCAAGAAAAAAGACAAGAATTAATAAAAATAGCAAGAAAGCAAGAAGCTAAACTTCGCAAACACTTAAATTTAGACAAATTAATGGCAGTAAGGTTAGTTGATCATTTTCCCAAAAAAGGAATTCTTATCCCTCAAAACGAATTCATGACTCCTACAAATCAAGAAATCTTTTTTCCAAGACCAACTATTCACTTCACATTAAACGGACCTGTTGGAAGTCATGGCGATGGCAATTGGGATGGATGCGCTTACGCCATACTAATTCCTTTAAGAAAAATATTTAGTAGAATCTTTAATTTGAGTCCAGAAGATACATACATCGTTGGTGGCTTAACTCTACCAAGAGGATCTTTAATTTTAGGAACTCAAAGCAATCTAAGAAATAAAAATGGGGGCAATGCAAAATTAATCTCTATTCAAGAAGGCGAGAGCATGCCATTTACAGTAAGAAGAATTTTACAAGAAAAAGGATATCCTTCAGCTCACATAAATGCTTGGGACTGGAATTTTGAAGCTCAAACTAAGGCAATACAAGAAATAGCTTTTGGCCAAGATATAGATTCAAAAAATTTAATCAAAATTGCAGCCAGAATGGGAAAAGAGAAAATGCCTCATGATTATTCTATTTTTGGTGAAATTGAAAAATCAATCAAACAACTCCATCATTTAATGTTTTCAAATTTTCAACCAAATATAAAATTCATAGAAGGTCAGATTTCGTTAAATCAAAATTTTATCAAAGAAATCTCTTCAATGCTTAAATCAAAAAGAAGAGGCCCAATAATCTCTTCAGATGAAGTTAGATCATTAGAAAGATTAGAACAATTATTAGTTTATATTGAACACGAATTAGAAATTTTACTTCATAAAGCTCAATTCAAAAATCAATATGGATGGGAATCATCTATTCTTGAACATTCAGGAGATCTAGTAGACAAAGAAAAAGAGTGGTTAATCTCACAAACAGATGTTGTAAATAAACTAAAAGAATCAATTACAAATCAAGATCATAGAGAAACAAAAAAACTCATAAGATCAATAGGTAGACAAGAACGTAAACTCTACAGTGTTTATGCTAAATTACAAGAAAAACTCAAAAATTTGAGAGCAGACACATCATTTACAGCAGATTATAGCGATATTGAAAATCAAATAAAATATTATGAATCTATTTTAGCAGTCACTTTATCTGGCAGAATAGGAGAATTAAATAAAAAAATAGAATCCAATGATTTTTCCGGTGCACAAAAAGAATTAGCTTATATTAAGCAAGCCATTGTCAATTTAATAATTAGTTTTGAAAAACTCAAAGATTTAATTCTAAAAAGAGAAAAGTTTTTCAAAAAATACTATCAAGCAAAATAACCCTTTCTTCCATAAAATCAAATCCATCATTTAGAAACCTTTATATATTTTAAAATATAAACTTTCCATGAGGTGAATTGATATGGCACTAGAATTGGCTGAACTTATACTTGCTGTTATAATAGGAACACTTACTGCAATAGTTTATTCTCTAAGAGTACTAATCCTTCTTGAAAGAAGAGTAGCATCGATGGAATCAAACATTGAGAAAATGACAAGAAAGGTTCTAAAAGAAGAAACAATTATTGAAAAATTAATAAAAAACAAAAGAAGTCCAACAAAACGTAAAACTTCTAAAAGAAAAAGATAATTTTTAATTATTTTAATATTTTATTTTTTTTATTTTAACTTTTTTTCTTAACTGTCTTTTTCACACTTTTCTCTTTAGTGGTTTTTTTAACAGCTTTCTTTTTAGGAGACTTTTTAGCCTTTTTAATTGCTCTTTTTTTAGCAGCCTTCTTAACAGCTTTTTTCTTAGCAACTTTTTTTGCACTCTTTTTCTTAGTAGCTTTTTTAACCGCTTTTTTCTTAACAGTCTTCTTCTTAGCTACTTTCTTTTTAGCAGCCTTCTTCACAGTTTTTTTAGCGGCTTTCTTAATTACTTTTTTCTTAGCTTTCTTAGTCTCTTCCTTCTGTCTTTCTTTTTTCTTCTCACGTCTAGCTTTTCTTTGTTCAAGTAATTTAGAAACTTCTTCTTTAGTTTCAACTAATTTTTTCTCAATAATTCCAATTCTATCCTTGCTATCATCTTGATTTAATAATTCTCCACATTCAGGACAATGAAATTCATATTCCATAGATTCATCAAAATTAATTCTAACACAATTTTGAGGACAAACAAAAAACAACTCTTCATTTTCCCGTTTTAATCTCTCTTCAAGTTTAGTAATAAGACTTCTCTTCATTTTAAAATAACTAAATCTCACAGAATCGGGAATAATAGTCCAATAATAAATATACCAGCCTTTTTGCTTATCTTTTTTACGATTAAAAGATACCAAATTATGATTATATAACAAATAAAGTAATTTTCTAACAACCTTAATATCTAATTTAGTCTTTGTAGCTAAATCAAATTCAGAATAATTATCCTGTTCAAGCAATTCCTCAACAATCGGAGTTACCTCTGAGCCAATCAAACTTTTTAGAATCTCAATAATCTTTATTTTTGTTAATCTCATATTTTGCCTATGTCTATTATGAGTGATAACGCTTTTAAACCTTTCGCTTCTCAAACCTAAAACTAATCACTCAACATCAATCCAACTTAAAATTAATCATCTCAGATGCCAAAATTCCTCTTCTCTTTGCCAATTCAAGCGAAACTGCAAAACTATTGCCCGTATCCTCCAAATCTTCCAAAATCAAAAAATACCATTTACTTGGTCCAAATTTCACAGCAACCCAACTCTCAGCTCCAAATTTCGTAGAAAAAGTTCGAAGTTGCTCAATATCGCTTTTAGGAATATATTTCTTTTTATCCTTAGTAACTTTACACTCTATAGCAAGCCTTCGAGAAGCATTCCCAGCTAAAAGATCAGGAGAAGGATACTTAGTTGACCCAGACCCTGCAATTCTAACACAGCTCCAATCATTCTCATTAAAAAACTTAACCAGCTCCCTCTCACCCTTAGTTCCTTTAGCCTTTCTATTAATCATAACATCCACCTCAAAACAAAATATCTAAACATCTAAATTTTCAATTTCATAAAATCATAAGCGACAACCACATCATTAAAATAATTACTAGCCTCAGCCAAAATCTCACTATCATTCTTATACCTTTGAGAAATATGAGTTAAAACTAATTTACCAACATTATTCTCATTAGCAATTAAAGCAGATTGCTTAACAGTCAAATGTTTAGTTTTCTTAGCATTCCTTCTTAAATCATCAAGTAAGGTAGCTTCCATAATCAATAAATCAGTTTCATTAGCTAAATAATTAACACCATCGCAAAGAGTTGTATCAGTAACATAAGCAATACTTTTACCTCTTACCAATCTCGTAACATCCTTAAACTTAATCAATTTACCATCAACTTCTACATCTTTCCCATCAGACAACTTTCCTAAAATCGGACCCTTGAGACCTAGCTTCTCAGCTTTAGAAACATTAATCCTAAGTTTATCTTTCTCAACAAATCTATACCCAACACAAGGCACACTATGGTCCAATTTCTCAGCCTCTAAATAAAAATCATCACTCTCATAAATAATTCCACCCTTTTTAACTTCAATTATTTCATGTTCAATAATATCCTTAGCTGCAAAAGATTTCCATAAATTCTCAAAATACTTTTTAGTACCTACTGGGCCATAAACTTTCAATTTCTTAGCATATTCATCACTACCCATACTACTCATAAGGCCAGCAACCCCAAAAACATGATCGCCATGAAAATGACTAATACAAAGCCGAGTAATTTTAGAAGGTTTAATTCCAGCAATTCTAATTTGCCTCTGAGTACCCTCGCCACAATCAAATAAAATATTTTCCTTATTATAAGTCAAAAGAACCCCAGCATGATTTCTAGCTTTAGTGGGCATCATACATCCAGTTCCAAGAAATGTAATGTTAGTCATAACCTCTCTTTAAGTTCACTTAGTTTATTAATCTTTGGACTATAATCTCTTCTATTATTTCTATCAACCAAAATTCCCTTAATACCTTGATTTTGAGCAGCCTTAATATCACTAGCCAAACTATCGCCAACTAGAACACAATCATCATTGTTTAAATTCAAATCAGCAAGAACAGTTTCTAAAAATTTCTTATCAGTTTTAATTAAACCAAGTTCATAAGAAAAATACATCTTATCAAATAAATCTCTCATCTCAAACTTATCCAAAACATTATTTATTGAAAACATATCAGTGTTAGAAATTAAAATAATTTTAAAGTTCTCATCTCTCAAAGCCTTCAAAGTTTTAATTGTGTCATCGTAAACATCAGCAAGCATCCAAGACTTATTCCACATCCCAATTAACTCTTCAATCTTCTTATCATTCTTTTCAATTCCAAACTCTTCAAAAACACTTTCAAACGCATTATTCAAACTATCAAACTTAGACGCCATCATTGCCTTTTCCATTCTAACAACATAACTAGAAAAAGGCAAATCAATATTCAAAATATTCTTAACCTGCTTAATAGGACTCTTAACGCCATTTTCAGCTAAAGTCCCCCAAAAATCAAATAAAATTGCTTTTATCATAATAAATTCTACACCCAATTGCTAATTTTCTTTAGAACTTTATATACTTTACCAATACGAATTATCTATTTCTTAAAAATTCCTCGTAACTCATTCTAAAAAATCGATTATGTTTCTTCTCATAACCAATCGTAGAAACCTCAACAGAACCATAATCATGCCCAGGATACACCTTTACCATTTCTCCAAGCAACTTCAACCTTTGCAAGGTCTCAAACATCACCTTAGGGTCGGATCCTTCAAAATCAACTCTACCAACACCCTCAACAAACAAAGTATCGGAAGTAAACAAATCATCCTCAAGCATCAAACAGACACTATCAAATCTATGTCCAGGAGTATGCAAAACTTTAATCTCCACATCATCAAAACCAATAACATCACCCTCAACTAAACCTCTATCTTTTTTAATTTCACTACTCTCATGACCATAAATCTCAATTCCTTTAGACCTATAAACCTCCAAATCAACAACATGATCAAAATGTGAATGCAAAAACACAACAAACTCAATTTTCAATCCTTTTTCTTTAACAAAATCAAAAATCACATCGCTTGAAACACCTAAATCCAAAACACAACATTTAGAATCATTATAAACAACATAAGTAAAATTACCATCATACCCACCAAGAAAACTTTTAATCTTATATCTCATTTTAAAAAATTTTTCAACAAACTCATTTCCCTTCTAAAACAACCATCGTATGATGATTAAAATACTTAGAAATCACTCTCTTAACATCAGAAACACTAACTTTCTTAATCTTTTTAATATAGTCATTAAAACCATCAACCCCACAAACATGGTCCCACATTAACAGTTGATCAGCCATCTTTTGATTATCCTCAACTTCCATCAAATAACAACCTTCAATAAAATTAATCGCCTCATCCAAATCCTTCTTACTTGTTTTCTTCAATTTCTGAATCTCCTCAAGAGCAACCTTCAAAACAGTCTTGGTATTCTTTTTATCAACACTAGCATACACTGCAAAATATCCATAACTCTTATCACAAATATATTGCGTACTAACTTCATAAGCAAGACCTCTTTTAGTTCTAATTTCAGAAAACATTCTCCCACTCTGACCTCTTCCTAAAATGGAATTAATAACATCCAACACAAAACTATCTTTATGTTTCCTATCAACACTCTTAAAAGCAATAATGGTTCGATTATTAATCAAATCTCTTTTCTCTTTAAACACTTGGGATCTCTTTTGTACAGGCTCAGCTACCTTAGATCTTCTTTTAAAATTCTTTTTCTTTAAAACAAACAGATTTTCAACTTTTTTCTTCCAATTCTTAACATCACCAACAATAAGAAGAGTCATATTATTTGGAACATAATACTTTTCATAAAAATCAACAATCTTCTGACGAGTTAAATTCTTAACCACCTTTGGGTCTCCATAAGTTGGAAATCTTGACAAATGTTTTTTATAAATTTTCTTTTGAAGTAAAACCCACTGATAAAAACTAGGCTCATCATTAACCATCTCAATTTCTTTTAAAACAATGTTTTTCTCTCTTTTAATATGGTCTTTATCAAATAAAGAATTTTGTAAAATGTCTAATAAAACATCAAGAGCAATATCAAAATGTTTTGTCAAAACCTTAACATAAAAACAAGTTCTCTCGTTAGTAGTGTACGCATTAAAATTTCCACCAATCCTCTCAACCTCATTAGAAATTATTAAACTATTTGGCCTTTTCTTTGTCCCTTCAAACAAAATGTGTTCTAAAAAATGCGAAATCCCTCTCTCGTGAGGCAACTCATCATTACTCCCCACCTTTATCATAACTTGTACTACTACACTATTACTCTTCTTAGGAACAAATAAAACTTTAAGCCCATTAGGCAAAACAACCTCTTTCATATACTCAAATACTACTTTTATAGTTTATAAGACTTTGGTATTTTGGTTCAATAATAACAAGACAATCAAACAGTTAACTTTTTCAACCCCAAAAATATTCTAACATTAAATGAAACTAAAAGAATTTCAAAAACATCTAAAAACTAATCAAATAAACTCCTCTTTATTATTCGATCAAGATCCAAAATTAATCTACTTAACTCAATTCAAACCCTCGGCTGCAATCCTCCAAACAACCTCACTAAAATCAAACCTCTACCTTTTCCCCCTAGACAATCCAAAACAACAACCAAACATAACTTACAAAAACTACAAAAAACAAACACTAAAAAATCTAACCAAAAATAAAACCACTCTAGCCATCAACAAAAACAATCTATCCCTAAGGACATACGAACAAATCAAATCACTAAACAAAAAAATAAAACTAGTTGACATCTCAAAACAATTAACAGATCTAGCTCAAACAAAAACACCAAAAGAAATTTCACTAATCAAAAAAGCATGTCAAATCACATCAAACGCCTTCAACTCCCTTCGAGATAACATTCATAAACTAAAAACAGAAAACGATGTAGCCTTTTTTCTAGAAAAACAAATCAGACAATCAAACGCAACATTAGCCTTCGACACTATTGTAGCAACAAAACAAAACGCCTCAACGCCGCATCACGTAACATCAAACACAAAACTAAAAAAAGGATTTCTCCTCCTAGACTTTGGAGCAAAATACAAAAACTATTGCGCCGATATGACTCGAATGCTTTACTTAGGAAAACCAACAAAACAAGAAAAAGCAATCTACTCCTTGCTATTAAACGCACAAGAAACAACAATCAACCAGATAAAACAAAACAAACCTTTCCAAGAATTAACAAACTACGCAAGAAAACAACTAAAAACATATCAAAAACACTTTACTCACTCCTTAGGTCATGGAATTGGAATTCAAGTTCACGAAGATCCCTTCTTCAAACCAAACTCAATAATCAAAAAAGACCAAGTTTTCACAATCGAACCGGGAATTTATCTAAAAAACAAATTCGGCCTAAGAATTGAAGATACAATCCATTTTAATGGCAAAAAACCAACAATATTGACCAAAGCCCCCAAAGAATTAATCGCCATAAATCACCTCTAACTCACCAATCTCTCTTAATCAAGTCAAATATTCAAATAATCACAAAATCATCAACAATCACAACAAATAAAATCTCTTAACAAGACAAATATGAAAAAACAAACAAAACTTAACACTCAATTCCCAAAAAACAACCTATTTTAAAGCGAAAGTTTTTAAAATGAAGTAAAATATAGCAAAATGTTTATAAATGAATGAAGGGGCCGTAGTGTAGCTTGGACTATTAATAGGTAGTTAATGGAAGCAATCATCACTAGCGGTTTGGGACCGCTGAACCCCGGTTCAAATCCGGGCGGCCCCACTCTTATAAAAAAACAATCAACTACAAGAAATTGTAAATCAGGAGGACTCACAATGCCAACAAAAAGATTTGGTCCAAGATATGGACGTAAACCAAAAGTTAAATTTTCCTTAATTGAAACACAACAAAGAGCTAAACATAAATGCCCATACTGTAATAAGCAAGCAGTTAAACGAGTAGCAATGGGAATTTGGTCATGCTCAAAGTGCGAAGTAAAATTTGCAGGTAAAGCTTATACTCTCTGAGGTAAAAAATGGAATATGTTTGTATGAATAGGGACTGTAGTAAATTAATCAAAGAAGAAAATGTTAGATCAAGAGTAAGATGCCTTTACTGTGGCGGAAAAATGCTTTATAAAAACAGAAGAAACGTAAATAAAATTAAAGCAAGGTAGGTCCACAAAATGACTTCAAATAAGGTAAATCAATTACAAATGCTAAGGCAATCCCTAGAGAGCGTTGTAATGCAAAAACAGCAAATAGAATCAAGTTTAATAGAAATAGATTCCGCAATTTCTCAACTAAGTTCATCAAATAAAAGTTTTAAAATAATTGGAAAAATTATGATTGAATCTTCAAATGATGATCTAAAAAAAGAATTAGAAGAAAAAAAGGAAGTAATTCAAATTAGATTAAAAAATTTCACTTCTCAAGAAGAGAAGATTAAAAAGGATATGGAGGAGCTACAAAAAGAAGTAGTAGCACAACTCAAAAATGACTCAAGTAAATGAAATCATTGAATATCTAAAAGAACTTCAACTTGAATCTGACGTAAACAAAAGATTCAAAGAAAAAGCAAACATCGTAGTTTCAATTCTATCAAATAATGCTGATTTAGCAATCGAAAAATCACTTCATGAACTCGAAGAACTAAACTCAGTTGATATGCCATCTTACCATAGAACTCAAGTTTGGGATGTAATTAGTATGCTTGAGAGTGTAAATAATTAATACTCTTTATTTTTCCCTTTCATCTTAAATTTATTCTTAATAAATAAAACATTTGGAACATACAAAATATCATCATTATAAGTTTTAATTTCAGTTTCTAAAAATCCTACTCTCTCAACAACTCCTGCAATTTCACGAATTTCAACTCGTCGCCCATGCTTAACTTTGCCTCTTCTCTGAATAACAATCCAAGCAACAAAGTTAGGGATAACATCCTTAAGGCCAACTAAAAAAGTAAGAATAATAAGGGTAATAATTCCACCTAAGACAAGGTATAAGACAACTGAAGTAATCCCTAATTGATTTAAGAAAAATACAATGGTAATTAAATAAATTACAAAAGACACAACAATACTAACACCTTTCTCAACATCAATAGTAACTCCAACACTACTCATAATTTTATTCAATCCAACTTCCTTAAGAACTCTAAACACCAATTTCTTAGCTAAAATCCCTAAAGCAAATCCAACTAATAAAATAATCACAGCTACAATTATCGTATAAAAATAACTTTGTAATGTTGCAAAAAATCCCACCATACTATCTTAGCCACAATTTGAGTTTATATAAATTGCGTAAATGTAAACTAATTTTACCACAAATAGACAAAATCCTTATAAAACAGAACCAAGATAGCTATTATAAATGGTTGATTACAAAGGACAAATCAAAGATTTGCAAGATGAGATTAAAAAAACTCAGTACAACAAAGCAACTCAGCATCATATAGGTCTTCTTAAAGCTAAAATAGCTCAGCTTAAACAAAAACAAGAAGCAAGAGTTAGCAAAAAAACAGGCCGTTCAGATCATGGATACAGTGTAAGAAAATCAGGAGATGGAACAGTTCTACTCCTAGGATTTCCAAGTGCAGGAAAATCAACTCTTCTAAATAAATTAACTGGCGCAGAATCAGAAGTAGCTGCCTACGCCTTCACAACATTAACTGTAGTTCCAGGAATGATGGAATACAAACAAGCCAAAATTCAAATTCTAGACGTACCAGGAATAGTTAGCGGTGCCGCTTCAGGAAAGGGAAGAGGAAGAGAAGTTCTAAACGTAATTCAAAATGCCGATTTAGTATTAATTGTAATAGATGTTTACGCTCCAGAACATTATCCTGCAATCCTAAGAGAAGTTTTTGAATCAAGAATTAGACTAAACAAAACAAAACCAGAAGTCTACATAACTAAAAGAGGAATGGGCGGAATTAATATTGGAAGAACAGTTCCAACTCAAATCGATGATGTTACAATTAAAAAAATTCTTCGAGAATTTAAAATGGTAAATTGTGATATTTTAATCAGATCAGACATCGATGTAGATGATTTCATCGATTGCATCGAAGGAAATAAAAAATACGTCCCAGCAATAACTTGTATCTCCAAAGCAGACTTAGCCAATGCAAGCCAAGTAAATAAATCAAAAAAAGAAATCAACGCAGACATTGTAATCTCGGCCCACGATGGTTTAAACATCGAAGCACTTAGAGAAAAAATATTTCAAAAACTAGATTTCATTAGAATCTATATGAAAGAGCCAAGAAAAGAAGCTGATATGAAAGAGCCTATGATCATCAAAAGAGACTCCTCTATAAGAGACGTCTGTAACAAAACCCATAAAGACTTCGCAGAGAAATTCAAATTCGCAAGAGTCTGGGGAAAAAGTGCAAAATTCCCAGGACAACGATTAATGCTAAAACACAGATTAAAAGACATGGATATTTTGGAAATCCATCTAAGATAAAATCAAACACTAATTCTCTTCTAAACTTTTATAAAAAACAACCTCCTTTTACAAAATATGTGTTCCATAATAGGTTTAATCAACTCAAACAATTCAAATAAAAAGATTAAACTAGCCTTAGCCATCCTAAAAAACAGAGGCAAAGATTCCTACGGCTTAGCAACATCAAAAGCAACACACCACGCAAAAACATTAAGCACACTACCAAACACAAACGACAATATCCTACTAGGTCACACCTTACATTCCGTCGTAGGCCACATGCCTCAACCAATAAAACAAATAGGAACCCTAATCTCAAACTGCGAAATCTACAACTGGAAAGAACTAAACCAAAAATACAATCTAAAAGCGAAAAACGACTCAGACCTACTCCTAAAATTCCTAGACAAATTTCAAACATCAAAACTAGACGAACTAGATGGAGTCTTCGCTTTCGCCTATCTAAACAACAACACTCTAACCTTAGCAAGAGATATCATCGGAATAAAACCAATCTGGTACTTCTACAACCAAGACGAACTAGTTTTCGCTTCAGAAAAAAAAGCCCTAGAAAAAATAGGCTATCAAGACATCAAAGAACTTAACCCAAGACAAATCATTCAATACAACACAAAAACAAAACAAATAAAATTCACAAATAGAGAATTTTTCCAATACTTACCAGAACACAAAGCAACATACAAAACAATCAAAGCAAACACAGCAAAACTACTTGACCAAGCAATCGAAAAAAGGATTCCAAAAAAGAAATTCGGACTTTTATTTTCTGGAGGGATTGACTCAACCTTCATAGCCAAAACCCTTAAAGACAAAGGCTACGACTTCACATGCTACACGGCAGCTCTAGACACAACAACAGCAGTGCCAAAAGATTTAGAGTCAGCCAAAAAAGTAGCCAAAGAACTAGGACTAAAGCTAAAGATTAAAACAATCAAACTAGAACAAGTTCCATCCTACCTCAAAAAAATAGTGCCCCTAATTGAAGATAGCAACGTAGTAAAAGTGGGAGTTGCCCTAACTTTCTACTTGGCTTGCGAACTAGCTAAAAAAGATGGCTGCAAAGTAATTTTCTCAGGCCTAGGCTCAGAAGAAATCTTCGCCGGCTACGATCGTCACAAAAAATCAGCAAATATCAATCAAGAATGTTTAGCTGGCCTTAGAAAAATGTACGAAAGAGACCTTTACAGAGACGACGTACTAACCATGGATAATAACTTAGAACTAAGAGTCCCACTTCTAGACAAACAATTAGTACAATACGCCTTAAAAATCCCAGATAAATACAAAATCAAAGATAACCTAACCAAATTCATCCTAAGAGATATCGCAATAGAAAAAGAAATTAACAAAGAATTTGCCACCAGAAAAAAACAAGCAGCGCAATACGGTTCAAGATTAGATAATGCTCTAACCAGATTAGCAAGAAAAAACAAACAAACCAAATCCCAATATACAAAACAATTTTACCCAACTCACAATCTTAACTTAGGCATCCTTTTCTCTTCAGGAAAAGACTCAACAAGCGCCGCTCTAATCATGAAAAAACAAAACTATAATCTTTCATGCTTAATAACAATGCAATCCAAAAACAACTACTCCTATATGTTTCAAAGCGCAGGAATAAACATGGTAAAACTTCAAGCCAAGTCCATGAACATCCCCCTAATCATCCAAAAAACCAAAGGAGAAAAAGAATTAGAACTCCTAGACCTAAAAAAAGCAATCCAAAAAGCAAAAACTCAATTCAAAATTGACGCCATTGTAACCGGAGCCCTTTTCTCAACATACCAAAGGGACAGAATTGAAAAAATTGCAGAAGACCTAGGCCTAAAGGTATTCTCTCCCTTATGGCACAAATCCCAAGAGCAACATATGAAAGAAGCAATCAATAACGATATCAAATTCATAATCACGGCAATCGCCGCAGATGGCCTAGACAAATCCTGGCTAAAAAAAGAAATAACCTTAAAAGAATTAGAAGAACTAAAAAAATTCCACAAAAAGAACAAACTTAACATCGCAGGCGAAGGCGGAGAGTTTGAGAGCTTAGTAATAGACTGTCCCTTATTTGAAAAAAAGATCCAAATTGAAGAATCAAAAAAAGTAATGGACTCAATCTGTTCAGGCTACTTAGAAATCACAAAAGCAAAACTAGTAAACAAACAATAAAATGACAAAACAAAAAACAATAATGTGTTTTGGAACATTCGATCTTCTGCATCTAGGCCACCTAAGTTATTTACAACAAGCAAAAGAAAAAGCAGAACATTTAACTGTAGTAATCGCACTAGACAAAACAAAATCAAACCAAAAAAAAAACCCTATTTTCAACCAACACGAACGTTTAAAACTAATCTCATCCTTAGAAATTGTAGATAAAGCCATCTTAGGCAATCCAAAAGACCATCTAAAAGTAATTTATGAAAACAAACCAGACCTAATTCTATTAGGATACGACCATGAAGTTGAAATAGAAAAATTAAAACAATTTTTTTCAAAACAAAACTATTATCCAATAATATTAAGAGCAAAACCATACAAAAAAGAATCAAACAAAAGCACCATCATCAAAAATAAAATCCTCTCAATAAAATGAAAACACCACTAATTATAATCTCAGGCTACCTAGGAGCGGGAAAAACAACTTTACTAAAACATATTCTAAAAAACACAAAAAAGAAAATAGCCATTATCATGAACGAATTTGGAGAAATAGGAATAGACACAAAAACAATTGAAGGTGAAAATATCAATGTCAAAGAACTTCTAGAAGGATGCGTTTGCTGCTCACTTCAAGGCGAATTAAAAGAATCACTAAAAGAACTAATCAAATCATACAATCCAGACACCATCATCATCGAAACAACAGGGATCGCAGAAAGCAACAATCTAGTTCTAGACATTGACAAAGACATCAATTTCGTAAAACTCGAATCAGTAATCACGTTAGTTGATGCAGACATCACAAAAAGATTCCCTCAAACTCACGGCAACTTCGAAAAACAAGTTCAAGCAGCAAATATCATCCTACTAAACAAAACAGACCTCGTAACAAAACAAGACCTAAAAGAAATCAAAACAAAACTAGAACAAATAAACAACACAGCAACCATAATAGAAACAAAAAACACCAAAATAGATCTAAATCTAATTTTAGACATAGAATTCAAACCAATAACCAACCTTAAAAAAACAAAAACCAAACAATTTCAAAGCTTCACCATAAATACAAAAGACATCAATACAACAAAACCAAAACTAAAAAGCATCCTAAATTCTCTACCAAAAGAAATCTTCAGAGCCAAAGGCCACATCAAAATAAACAACACCTCGCACCTAATTAACTACGTAGGCTCAAGATACAACATCGAAAAAACCAATAAAAATTCAAACAAACTTGTCTTTATTGGAATTAACATAGAAAAATTAAAAGAAAAAATAGAAAATTTATTCTAATATTCCAAAGCATATCCACAACATATTTATACTCCAACCAATTATTACCTCTAAATTCTTAAATTAGGAGGTGTCAATTATGACAATAGGAAAATTAGTAAATAAATACCACGCAGGTATTCATGTTTTTGTAAGATTAATAGCAGGTTTGATGTTTTTCATGCACGGCTTCGGAAAATTAGCAAACGGATTTAGTTTAAGTTTAATGGGAGTAGCAGGAGTAGTAGAATCATTAGTAGGAATTGCTTTATTATTAGGATTCTTCACAAGACTAGCAGCATTAGGTGGAGCAATCACCATGGTTGTAGCATACGTTAAAGTTCACTTAGCACAAGGATTCAATCCTCTAGCAAACGGTGGCGAATTAGCCTTACTATACTTATTCATCTTCCTAGGTTTCATGGTTCATGGAGCAGGAAGTTGGAGCTTAGAGAAAAAGCTACTAAAAAAAGAAAAATTTTAGGTGTAAAAAATGAAAAAACTTTTTTTAATTTTTTTTCTTATTTCTTTAATTGCAATTGTCGGATGTTCAACACAAATTGAACCTCAAGCAAATGATCAAGTAGAAGAAACACAAGAAGAAGTAACCCAAGAGATGCCAACGCAAGAAGAAGCAGATACACCAGAAATGGTAGTTGAAGAAACAACCGATGAACCAGCGGCTATGCAAGAAGAATCAAATGTAAAAGTAATTAACATAGAAGCAAAGAAATGGGGCTTTGTACCATCAACAATAACTGTAAATCAAGGCGACCAAGTAAAACTTCTAATAACAAGTATCGATGTTGACCACGGAATAAATCTACCTGCCTTTGGAGTAAACGAACAACTAAAAACAGGACAAACAGTAGAAATCAACTTCGTAGCAGACACAGCAGGAACCCACAGTTTCTTTTGTAACGTCTTTTGCGGTTCAGGTCATGGTTCAATGAGAGGAACTCTTGTAGTAGAATAATTTTTTCTTCTTTTTCTTTATATTAATTCAAAATAAAAAATAAAAAATCAACCAGTATACTCACATCCGCTTCTTGCAGCCAAATCCTCTAAATCAACCTGTCCACTTTCTCTTGATCCGTCAGCAAACTCCCAAGTAGGATAACTATTAATTCCGGCTTGTTCACATAAAGCAGTCTGACCATCTCCTCCAGGAAGCGAACATTCAATATAATCAACCTCAGCAAATGCCTCCTTTCCAAAAGCATCCTTTTGCTGCTTACAATGACCACACCAAAAAGCTCCATACATTTTAGCTCCATTTTCAGTTAAACACTTACCCAAATCAACCTTAGCTTGAGATGAAGCGCAAGCACTAAGAACAAACAATCCAATTACCAAAAAAACAATTATTTTCAATCTCATATTAAACCTCAAACATTCAAATTATTTAAAATTAATTAAAAAAATAAAAAAAATTAATTTAAAGCAGCTTCAATTGCAGCTTCAAAAGCAGGAAACGGTTGCGCTCCTGAAATTAGTTTACCATCGATAAAGAAAGCTGGTGTACCTTGAACTCCAGCTCTTTGACCATCAGTAAAATCTTTTCTAACTTCGCCAGCCATCTCGCCTGAATCTAAGCAACTATCAAAATCTGTTGTTTTAAGACCAATTTCCTTAGCATATTGTTTAAAAGCGCTAACTCCGCCACTAACTCCTTTCTCAAACAACAAATCATGCATATCATAGTATTTACCTTGTTCACCAGCACACTCAGCAGCTTCACCAGCTTTTTGAGCATTTTGATGAAAACTCAAAGGAAAATCTCTATAAACTAATTTAACTTTTCCAGTATCAATGTATTTAGATACAATTTGACTATACGCATCTGAGTAAAATCTAGCGCAAAAAGGACATTCGTAATCACTAAATTCTACTATAGTAACTGGCGCATTCTTATCTCCTTTAATAGAATCGTCATCAATTAGTGCATCCATATCAACGCTAGGTGCAGCAGGACTAGGCGCAGCAGCAGTAGGTTCTTGTACAGCGGCTCCAACGGTAGCTCCACTCAAATCACCTAAACTAGATAACTGAAATGATATAAAAATCAATAAAACTACTTGTAATACAGCAGCTCCAGCTAAAACTTTATTCATATTAACTTCATCCAAACTTGAAGTTTTCTTTGGTTTTGAACTATGACTCGCTCTATGGTGAACATTGTGATGAACACTAGGTTTAACATTAGGTTTATGAAAACTCTCACTCTGCCTATTCAAAGAACTTGCCTGATCATTTTTTTCTTCGTGCATAAAATAACACCTCCAATTTAATTAATAACAAAAATAACTCAACCTATATAAGAATTATGAATAATACACAAACACCTTAAAGCCCTAAAACCTCAAAAATCTTTAAGATTACCGTTCATGCTACCAATTAAGACTCAAATGAACTCTCAAAGTTTTCTTAAAACTCTCTCTTTTAATCAAACCCTTGTTCTCCAAACTAGACAACACAGAACTAAGTTTAGCCTTAGACATCTTAACTCTTAACTTCAAAGTACTCTGAGTAATCCCATCTTGCTCCTTAACCTTCCCCATAACTTCTTTCTCAAACTTATCTAAGCCAAGTAACAATACGCTCCACTTTTCATCAAAACTCATCTTCCTCTTTTCTTTTTTAAGATGCTTAACAATTTCCTGATCAGAACTAAAAAACACAAGATAAAATCCAAGTGCAATCATAAACCCAAAAACTCCAAAAGCAATATTAACAATACTAAGTGACTTCTCAACTCCAAGACACTCCTCAGAAGAAAAACACCCTAACTTTTGGCTCTCTTGATTTAGTGAAACAGACGTACTAATAAATATAGAAAAAAGCAATATGGAAAACACTACCAATATCCATCCAATCTTTTTATTGTCCATTCTTAACTTAAAATATGTCCTTATTTAAAATACTTATCTATTTAATTCAAATTCTCTTTTAAATGAAAACAAAAACCACTTATTCAATGCTTATTCCACATACTCAACTTTTCTAAACATAACATAACACTCAACAAAATTATCTACTTCAACAAACTCCCTCAAATCCTCATACAATTTATTAGTTTTAATAAATTCTTCAATTTTCACATCATATTCAATTGCCAAAAATTGTGGTTTTCTAAAAAAAGCACAATCCTCACCAACATCAAACAACTCCTTTTTCACATCCTCATCGGGATCAATAATAATTTTCCCCTTAATCCTATCAACCAAAATATTAAATACTCTATTCTCTTTAATACAAGTGAAATAAACACAAGGAATCAAATAATTTTTAATTTTAGAAATCTCTTTTGAAGACATCAATTTGATTTCCTTAACAGATAACTTAGGCATAACCACATTAATTAAATTTTGAGAACTAAACCTTTCGACCTCTTTGGCAATATCAACCTGCTGCTCTTCTTGTGGAAAATGCTCATTCTCAGTCTCCTTAATACTTTCAACAACACCATCTTCTTCAACACCTTCACTACCACTTGCATCCTCATTAGAGCCTTTACCATAATTTATAATATCAATAGCTCCGCCACCATGCATAGATTTACGCGCTCTAATATTTACAAAAAGTGGCCTATCCACAATGCCGCAAATCAAAGCCGAACCAACAGGCAAATTTTGAACTTCTAAAACACTTTCAGGTGTAATTCCCTCAACACTCCCACTAATAGTTCTCAAATCATTTGGATTGGTAATTTTCATAATGATTTGGGTTGTACACTGAGCCAAAACAGTTTTTTCAACCAAAGCAGGCCTCTGTGAAATAACACAAAGCCCCAATCCAAACTTCCTTCCCTCAGAACTAATAAGTCGAATAATCTGACTACTTTTAGCCTTTCCAAAACCTTTTTCAGGGACAAAATTATGAGCTTCTTCTAAGATACAAAAAAATGGAGGGATTCTTCCAGCCTTTCGCTCCATAAACAAATCGCTAAGTAATTTACTAACAATCATTGACTGCACCTGCGGTTCAATTCCCTTTAAATTAATAATGGAACACTTTCCAGGCTTAATCAAATCATTATAATTTGTAAAATTCGAACTAAACAATTTCAAATCTCTAAGGTGCCTCACTAAATCCATAATTGACCATTTCGTTGGCGAATTCATATCTTCCAAAGCAAGCAAAATATTATCAAAATTAACAACGTCCAAATCTTTTATTACAGAAAATAAAATACTCTCTTGCGTATTACTCAAATTCACTGGAAGTAATTTCATCAAATCATAACTACTCATCTTCTCATTAAGTTTCAAAGGAATCACATCTTCCTTAATTCTAATATCACCATACTCCTCAATTTGACTCGAATATCCTTTAGAAGAGAGTCCCAACAAAGCCAATTTTTCTTGATTAGAATGCTCGGCATTTTTCATAGAATGATATTCTCCATGAGGATCAATAACAAGTAAAGGAACTCCTTTCTCCATAATCTCCTCAAGTAAACACCCAACAGTATAACTCTTACCAGCTCCAGACTTAGCCAAAATAGCCAGATGCTTAGTTAAAATTTTTTGCAAATCCATATGAACAGGAATCGATTTACCCTCAAGCGTCCCAATCATCGCTCCATTAGAATCAATCTTAATCAAATCCTTAATAAATTCATCCTGGGCCTCTAATACTTCACTGCCAATTTCAAAAGGAATTCTAATTGACTTAAGACGTCCATCTTCAGCTTTATAACCAATTACATTACACTTAGCAATCAACTCTTCACTATCTCTAAATAACTCTACAATTTGACACAAAACAAACCCGTACTCCTTATGATTAATTTGAATAAAAGAAAATTTCTTAGCCCTCGAATTAGTAACCTTAAAATTAAAATTAATCGTACTAACTTTCCCAAATACCTTTCCTAAAATCACAAAAATAAAACCATCACAAATCTTTATTAATATTTATGTACTCAACTCTAAAAACAAATCACTTATGAAGTTGCATCTCAACTTGCTCTAAATCAAAAAACAACTCAATTACTTCCGTCATATATAACTTAACATGATCATTAATTCCTTCCAAAGAATCAAGTAACTCCTGCCTTTTACTCTCAAGGTTCACCATCTCTTTAACACTAAATTTAAAATGCAACTTTTGAGCCATCCCATACAAATCAAGCAATTTTCCAAGTAATTTCATTTCCTTAGAACCAACATTCTTATCTTCACAAATTCCCAAAAACAAACAACAAATTTTATCTGCCATAATTTCCAAAACTTTAGTATAAGTATGAATAGTTCCAATTTTAGTAAACTTCTCATACCCAAACTTATTAATTTGTCTCAAACAATAACTAACATAAGCATTAATATTATGGTCAAGCTCTTTAACCTTACAAAGAGAATCCCAATCTTTTTTCTCCAAAAAATCCAAACTATCCTCAAACAAATTAATAGTCAAATTAAAAATCCGATTCAATATTTTATTAACATCCCCTCGGCTTCCTTTGGAAAGATCCTTAAAAACAACCCGATTCAACCTCTCTTCATGGATAATCATTCCAGGAAAAAACCTAACAACATCTCGCAAACTAGCAGACTGTTTCCTATCTTTAGTATTAATAACGATCGAATCATACCCTGCAGTATAAGCAGCATCAATTGTAATCCACATCATCCTTCCTTCTAATTCACTAATATCGATCTCCTTAGAACTCTCAATCTGTTTCTCACTCGAGCAACTCACACTCAAAACATTATTAGTCTCCTCGACATTCAAATCTTCTCCCTTAACCAGTTTATTTTTCAAAACCCAAGCCCTAGGGAGTGAAATAACGCTAGTAGAAGCCGACAACTGAATCAATTTCCTTTTCATATAACTAAAGTAAAGAAAAGTTATATTTATATCTTCTTATTTAATTCTTCCTCATCGCCAAAAAGTAATAATCTGCATTCTATATAAAGCAAAACCAAGCCACCCAATAATAAACAAATAAAACAAAGAAAAGAACCTATTAACCTTAAAATATGATGATAACCAATGTTCCTTCTTATTCAAAAAGAAAGCATACCCAAAATAAACTAAACTATCAACTAAAAACAAATACCATAATATTCCTTCAGTATATAAAGTCATAAAACAAAAAACCATCAATCCTTTAAAACATTTTCCAATAATAAACATATCAATTACCTTTATATACAATCAAAAAATCAAACAAATCAATGAACGCAATCACCATTAAAAATCTAAAAAAATCATATAAATCTTTCAAAGCACTAGACAATATAAACTTAGAAATCAAAAAAGGAGAATTCTTCGGACTTTTAGGACCAAACGGTGCAGGAAAAACAACAACTATTGGGATTCTAACTGGTTTAACAAATAAATCAAGTGGAGAAGTAAAACTTTTCGACTTTGATGTAGAGCAAGATTACAAATTAGCAAGAGAACAAATAGGACTAGTTCCCCAAGAATTTAACTTTGACATCTTTGAAAAAGTAGAAAAAATCCTAAAATTTAATGCAGGATACTACGGAATAAAAAAAGAACAAGCAGATAAAAGAGTAGAATACCTATTAAAACAACTTGGATTATACGAAAAAAGAAAACAAAAAGCCCTAACTTTATCAGGGGGCATGAAACGAAAATTAATGATCGCAAGAGCCCTACTTCACAAACCAAAAATCCTCATTCTCGATGAACCAACAGCAGGAGTTGACGTAGAAACACGCCAACACATGTGGCAATTTTTAAAAAAAATCAATAAAGAAGGAACAACAATTCTACTAACAACTCACTATCTTGAAGAAGCACAAGAACTCTGTGAAACAATCGCTATAATCAACCAAGGAAAAATAATCAAGATTGACAAAAAACAAAACCTTCTAAATATCCTTGATTCACAGCAAGTAGAAATTTTCACTAAAACTCATTTAAAAACAATCCCCCAAGAACTAAAAAAATACAATCCAACAATTAACAAAAATAACCTTTGCTTTAACATAAAAAAAGAAAATTGGCAAAATATTCTAAAAGATATCAACCAATCAAAATTAAACATTCAAGACATCAGTATCAACAAAAGCAAACTTGAAGACATTTTCATATACTTAACAAACCAATCAAACAACAAATAAAAAAATGCAAAATCCAAAATCAAATTACACAGGAATGTTAACACTCTTAAAAAGAGAAGTAAGTAGATTTTTAAGAGTCTGGTCACAAACAATTGTGCCACCAATAGTAACTTCCCTTCTTTTCATTCTAATCTTCGGCTATTCTTTAGGGTCAAGAATCTCAAACATTCAAGGCATCTCGTATATAAATTACATTATTCCCGGACTTTTAATGATGGGTGTAATCATAAGTGCTTACGCCAACACATCCTCTTCCTTATTTATAGCAAAATTTCAAAAAAGCATTCAAGAATATCTTATAGCACCTCTATCTTACTGGCAAATTGTAATGGCTTTAACACTAGCCGGAGTTCTAAGAGCTCTTTTAGTTGGAGTTGGAATACTAATAATCAGCCTAATAGCAACTCCAATAACAATTTCCAACGCCCCAATCCTTATCTACTTCATAACTCTAACTTCATTCCTTTTTTCATTTGCAGGAATCATAACAGGTCTTTGGGCAGAGAGTTTTGATAAAATGAATGTCTTTAGTGTTTTTCTAATAACACCTTTAACATATTTGGGCGGCGTTTTTTACTCAATAAACATGCTTCCACAATTCTGGCAAAACATCGCCAAGTTCAATCCAATTCTTTACATGGTAGATGGTTTTAGATTTGGCTTTTTAGGAATCAGCGATATCAACATTTACTTCTCAATGGCCCTTTTATTTGTCCTAACTTTAATCTTTTTCATTTGGTGCTTATATCTTTTCAAAAAAGGATATAAAATAAGATCTTAAAAAATAGATTCATAAATTCATCAATAATTCAAAACACACCAAATCACCCATCACATTTTTAAAAAACCAATCATTTTAACCTAAAATGCAACAAGCAGTATACAATCCATCAAAATTTGTACATGTAAAAGACATAACTCTATCTAAAGAAACATTAGAACTTTTAGATCAAGCAACACAAATCTACAATCAAAATTTCAACAAAAAAACTTGGTATGGTAGATGCATCTTTTTATCATGGTATTGCTCAATTGGTGATTGTACATTCTGCTTTAGAACAACTCAAAAACACAAAATTCATCATCCTAAAGGATCAAAAAGATCAATGGGCTCAGTTTTATTAGAAGCCCTATTTTCAAGATTATTCAACTGGAGAATCGAATTCTTAACTGGTGGATATGGTATGATGCCCTTTGACGAATTAAAAGAATTTGCCAAAAACGTATCACAAGTTTACAACGAAAAAATCTGGCTTAACATTGGAATTCTAACAAACGAACAATTAGAACAACTAAGACCTTATGTAAAAGGAATCGTCTCCTCCATGGAAACCCTTCATCCTCAAATTCACAAAAAAGTATGTCCCTCAAAACCAATTGAGCCATATGATAAAATGTTCAAAAATTTAAAAGATTTCAAAAAAAGCATTTGCCTTATCGTGGGATTAGGTGATACTTACGATGATATGAAATACGCTTATGAGTTCATAGAAAAACACAATATCAACAGAGTAACAATCTACGCTTTAAAGCCAATTCGAGACGGACCATTCAAAGAGGGCCCAAGTGTAGAAGAATACGTAAACTGGATAGCAAGATTAAGAATCAAATTTCCAAAATTAGAAATCATCGCAGGAACAAACCTAAGACGCTCAGAAGAAGTAGGATACTTAATGAAAGCAGGAGCAAATGCCATCACAAAATTTCCAGCAACAAAACAATTTGCAACAAAAAAAGCCCACCTACTAACTAATCTAATAACAAATGAACAAAGAATCTTCACAAGTAACCTAACGGATTTAAAAGACATCAACTTTGAACAAGAAATAAATAAACTAAGTATCGATCAACCCTACAAAGATCAAATGCTAGAAAAATTACCCCTATATCTAAAAACATTTCTAAATCCCAAAGATAAAGACAAAGACACTTCTTCCCCCCAAGGATAAACAACTATTAAACTAAACCTTTTTATATACTAAACAATAATTAGTTTATTGAATTAATTATTGTTGGTATATACCAACCGTAATTGAAATATTAAATTTCATTTACGGTTTAGTATAATACTAAACACTAAAATAAAAAATCAAGAGGTGTTTAAATGAAAAAAATATTATTCCTAATTATATTAACAATTTTTATAGCGGGATGTTCAAATATAGAACTTCCCCAAAATTTATGTGACAACCAAGACCAAAGTCAGTTATCACAAACAATTCTATCTCAATTAGAACCAATGCAAGGTCAAGAATTAAATAAAATAGCAAAAAAATTATTCAATAACCAAAATATAAATATCTACCTTCAAGCAAAAGAAGACAATGTTTGTAAAGATAACTATTTAACATTTTCAATAACATTATCTCAAGGAAAAATTTCAAGTATTACAACTAAACTATCTCTTGATCCAACTATTAATGTTAAAACAAATCAAGATACAATCACAAACTTACTAACCAGCGAAAATCAATTAGTTGTATTAAAACATGCAATTGATAACAATTTACTTGAAATGAGTGCAATTGGATTTAAAAATAAAATAAAATTAGTGTCTGCTCTCTCAACTATTAAAGCAAGTGTTAAACAAGAAGATTTTGAAAATTATAAAGAAGAGCTAAGAAATTCAAATGTTCAAATAGAAGCAAGAGCAATAGTTGATGACAATCAAGATCAAGAAGAATTAGAACCACAAATGAATCCAGAAAACACCATTCTTCTAGAATCATGTCAAAATCCAGATGAAGGGTGGCAAGAAGGAAAAACTTACATTCTAAGTAAAAACATAGAATCTCAGGGAACCTGTTTTGAAATTTCAAATGCTCAAAACATAGTATTTGATTGTCAAAACAACAAAATCGAAGGAAATGCAGATGGAGTAGGAGTCGGAGTCGGAATATACGGATCAAACCAAGTAACTCTAAGAAATTGTAAAATAGAAAACTTCTTTGAAGCAATAACACTTAGAGAATCAAACAATGTAGAATTAAATAATAATAAATTAAAAGATAACGCCAGAGGAGTTTTCTTAATAAGATCTCCAGGAACAATTTTTAGAAACAATGAAATCAAAGATAGTAGTGCAGAAGGAGTTGTAGTGGTAGATCAATCCCAAAGTACTTCTTTTTACTCAAATGAAATAAAACAAAATGATATCGGATTAGATTTGTCAGGTAATTTCCATGATTTAAATGATAATAAAATTTGTAACAACGAATTAGATTTAAGATTAGGAAATACAGTTGAAACAATCAATGCAGCTCAAAACAAATTAGATTCCATAGAAAACGAAGGAAATGTGGAATTAACTAATGAACATTATCGAAGCTGTGAAGATGAAAATCAAGAAGAACAATTGGAAAACACTCAAATAACCCAGTGTGAAACATTTACAGATAATTCAGGGACAGGTCCATTTGAATATACTTTAGAAAATGACATTCAATTAGATATGGATGAAGATGGCTGGGCATGTCTTCATTTAGTTGGAAGAATTACATTAGATTGTCAAGGTCACACCATTCGAGGCTATCAACAAGAAGGAAGGGAAGGTTATCTTGGAACAGCAATTACTTTAGGAGATAGACACAATTTAGGTCCATATAATATTATCAACTGTAATATTGAAAATGTAGGAACAGGAATTGAATCAAATAAAGCTGGTTCTTTAATTATTAGAAACACAAAAATTGAAAATGCAGATGTTCGAGCAATTGATGTAAGAGAAACTCAATTTACAATTCAAGAATCTTCCATTACAAATTCTAAAAAGGGATTATATGTGGAATTTTCTCCAGTTGCAAATATATTTTACAATAATTTTACAAATAATATGGAAAATGGTATCTTCCTAAATGGAAATGATGCTACTCGAGTTAGTCACAACAATTTTTGTAATAATGCACTAGAACCATATTTGAACAGGCCTGCATTCGACATAACTTGTGTAAATTCAGATAGAACCTTCGCAGAGAACAACGCCTTCTCATCATCAGATGTAGAAAATTGTGGAAATATGCAACAAGCAGTCGTAGCTTGCGAATAGAATCTTTTCTTTTCATTTTTTTTAGAAGATAATATTCAAACAAAATAAAAAATATTTAAAAAAACATCAAACAATTAAATAAATTCAACTTCCATTTCTAATTGATCATCAGTTGGATACTCAGTAACTATAGCAAGTTTCAAACCTTTAGCAACTTCCTTAGTCTTAAGCTTCTTCAAACTTTTCTTAGAAAGTAATATTCTTAGTTTCTTCTCATCCAAAAAGATTTCATCATCTTTTAATTTCAATTTAGACTTAATTTTTTCTAAAATAGGCTCCAACTTCAACAGCAATTCTTCCTTGTTAGCTTTTTCAATATTTTCCCGATAACTAAATCCTGGAGCTAACTCTTTCAAATAAATAGCTCCACGAATAAGCATCCCTTCATCATCAACTAAATCAAATTTTTTCTTAGCCCCCTTACTCTCATTAATTAATCTGTTAGCAAGTTGAACCCCATCCTTTAATTTAGCAGAACATAAATGAACTTTCAAATTATAATCCTTATCTTCAACATATTCAATTATGTCAAATCCACATTTCAAAGAACCATCAATAGCATAACTAAATTTAGATTTTGTTTTAAAACCCATTTCAGATAATTTTGACAATTCATTGTCAGCAATTTCAAGTTCATTCAAATTTAAAAACTCAACTTTATCTTGAATATAATCAACAATCTTTTTCAAAACCTTCTCCTTTCCAGGAATACAAGGAACTTCAATACCAATGCTCCAAGGAAACTTACTAGCTCTTAAAATATTTTTATAAAATTGTTTAGACTCAAAATCCAAATGAAATCTAATTTCATCAAGACCGGCTTGAAATAATTTCTGTAAATTACTCTCACTAGCTAAATTTAATGAAGTATAAAGATGAATATGAAAACCAGACCCAAACTCTTCTTTTAATTTTTTAATATATCTAACAGTTCTATCAATCTTAGCTAAAGGATCGCCACCAGTAATTCCAGCCCCTTTAGCACTCATCAATTTGGCCTCAGCAATAACATCCTTACTACTAAAAACCTTTTTCTCATTAGCATAAGACACATCAGCACCATATTTTTGATCAGAAACAGGACAAAAATAACATTTTCTAGGACAAGCTCCAGTAACAAATAGGACTAGTTTTTCACCTTTAACGCACATCTGGCATCCTTTAGGTAAATCTCCTCTATTATATGAATAATAATCGTTTATTTGAACCACAATTCATTTTTTTATCAGTTCTTTTTAAATGTTGCTGTTTTTAGTACCAAATAATAGCAAAATATTTAAGTGAAGTTCAAAATATTAAAAAAATGCAAAAAAACATTGAAATTATGGCCCCAGCTGGATCATTCGAATCATTAAGAGCAGCAATAGATGCAGGTGCCAATTCAGTATACTTTGGTATCGAACAATTAAACATGAGATCTCGTAGTGCTAACAATTTCACAACAAAAGATCTAAAAGAAATAGTAAAAATTTGCAAAAATCATAAAGTAAAAACCTACCTTGCCCTAAATACAGTAATGTACGATCATGATATGGCTTTAATGCAAAAAATCTGTGACACAGCAAAAGCAGCAAACATTAGCGCCGTAATTCTCTCAGACATTGCCGCTTTAAATTACGCAAGAAAAATCGGTTTAGAAGTTCACATGTCAACTCAAGCCAACATAACTAACATCGAAGCCGTTAAATTCTATGCGCAATACGCAGATGTAATTGTACTAGCAAGAGAACTTACATTAAAACAAATCAATGAAATAACAAACCAAATCAAAGAACAAAACATCAAAGGCCCATCGGGTAATCCAATCCAAATAGAAATATTTGTACACGGAGCACTTTGTGTAGCCATCTCAGGCAAATGCTACATGTCCATTGCAACCTATAATTCCTCAGCAAATAGAGGCGCATGTCTTCAAAATTGCAGAAGATCATACAAATTAATCGATGAAGAAACAGGCGATGAGCTTAGAGTAGAAAACAAATACATCATGTCACCAAAAGATCTTTGCACAATCGGATTTATAGACAAAATTCTAGACGCAGGAGTAAGCGTTCTAAAAATCGAAGGTAGAGGCAGATCGCCAGATTATGTATTCAAAGTAGTTAAAGCATACAAAGAAGCAGTAGAAAGCCACCTAAACAATACTTACACCAAAGAAAAAATAAAAAACTGGACAAAAGAACTAGAAACAGTATTCAATAGAGGCTTTTGGCACGGAGGTTATTATCTAGGAAAACAACTAGGCGAATGGTCAGGAGTATACGGCTCCAAAGCAACCAAAGAAAAAACATTTGTAGGTGTAGCCTCAAACTATTATCCTAAAGCAAAAGTAGCCCAATTCGAACTAGAAGCAGGAGAAATAAGTATTGGCGATGAAATCCTAATCACAGGACCAACAACAGGCGCCTATTTCACAACAGCATCAAAGCTAGATAAAGAAGGCAAAATCAAAAAAGCAACAAAAAAAACAACAATCACCATTCCAGTAGACAAAAAGATCAGAAAAAACGACAAACTCTTTGTAATCAAAGACATCAAAAACAATGCTAAATAAATTAAGAGATCAAATAGATGAACTTGACAATCAAATAATAGAACTTCTAGAAAAAAGATTCCAAGTAGCAAAAAAAATATTCTCATATAAAAAAGAAATTAAACATCCAAATGAAGACAAGAATCGAGAACAAAATATTCTAAAAAAAATAAACTCAGATAAGGTAAAACAAACATACCAAAAAATATTCGAAATCAACAAAAACCAAAAACAACAATAACCTCCCAAATAAAATGCCAAAAATAATCCACTACAGAGAAAAATGTATCGGCTGCAACTCTTGCGTCGAACTAGCTCCAGATAGATGGGAAATCTCAAAAGAAGACGGCAAAGCAAACCTAAAAGGCTCAATAAAAAAGAAAGACGTCTATATAGCAGAAATAACCCATGACGAATTAGAACAAAACAAAAAAGCACAAAGAGACTGCCCTGTAAGAATCATCAAAGTAGAAGAATAAAAAAGTATTTTAAAAAACAAAGACTATATTAAATTAAAAGTAAAATTCTAATAATCAAAAATAAAAAAATAAATTAATCATTATCAACTCTAGGAGCTAAGATAAAACTAAGCATCAATCTATCAGTTACCACATATTCTAATTTCAATGGATAGTCTGATTTAAAATGTAAATTAACCTTATCACTAATTTTCCCGCCAGCAATCATCTTCTTCAAATACTCTAAAGAATACTTAGATTTGTGCTTATCATCATCGGCAGTTATGGTGGTGTCGTCATCATTTTTAATTTCAATAAATGCTTTAGATAAATCACCTTCGGCCTTAACTGACAATTGATCCTTCTCACCTAAAAAAGTAACTGACTCAGCAACAACCGCAACATCTTCAATTGCTTCTTGTAACATTTTAGAATTCATATTAACAGTAACAGGAAATTTCAAATCAGGCACCTTTTGATCCTTCTCATTTAAATCTAAAGTAGGAATAGAAAAAGATCTAGTAGTATTACTCTTCATAACAATTTTAAGTTTATTTTCATCTGTTTCAATGGTTAAAACATCACTTCCCTTAATTCTTCTTAAAATTTGTTTTAAATTATTTAAGTTAATTGCAACTTCTTCCTTTTCATCAACTTCAAAAGAACTAAAACTAGAAGATAACAATTTGAAAACAACCATTGCAACATTAGCAGGGTCCATTGCAACAAGCTCCAATCCGTCTGAATTTGCTTTAAATTTCGCTTCACTAACTAAATCTGATATGATAGATACACTATCTTTAAAATATTTTGGTTCATCAAGTACTAATTTCATTTTTTACCTCTCAAATAGAGCTATTTGCACCAATCAAGTTTATAAATATTATTGTATTAAAACAATAGAAATAAAAACATCAAATCACAAAATAATCCTTTGTCCATCTTGCATAATATGGGTTTTCTTATATCCCAAATTCTTAGCAAAATCAGCAAGCATAATGGCCTTCTCATTATGAGCATGTATTGGCATAATTGCTCCAGGTCTAACCAATTCAAATAAATCTTTATGATCTTCAAGCGTTGCATGCCCAGAAACATGAACATCTCTAAAAATTTCAACCCCATTAGCTTGCAAACTTTTCTCAAGCCTTTTTCTATTCTTTAAATTAATTTCAACAGGGATAACCTGACAACTAAAAACAACAAAATCTCCTTCCTGAAATTTAAAGTCAATCTCCCCTCTAGAAATTCTAGATAAAATAGCCCTAGGCTCCCCTTGATGCCCAGTACAAACAATCAAATATTTATCTCGTCCTTCCTTCTCAATTTTTCTTAAAATTTTCTCAATCTTATCTCTTCTTCTAAAAATTTGAACATCCTTTTCAAAATCAACTAAATTAATACGCTCAGCCGCCTTGACATATTTCATAAGAGATCTGCCCAAAAACACAATTTTCCTATCTAATTTCTTACCCATTTCAATAATACTTTTAAGCCTAACCAAATGAGAAGAAAAAGTAGTCACAATCATTGCTTTTTTATCAGAATCAACATCAATCATCACATCCTTAAGCATTTGCCTAGCAACACTCTCACTAGGAGTCTTTTCATGAGCGTGAGCATATAAACAATTAACAATCAACAAATTAACACCTTCATCACCAAGTTCTTTCATTCTTGCAAAATTAGGCTTTTTACCAATAATTGGTTGTCTATCAAATTTATAGTCATTAGCATACAAAACCTTTCCATAAGGAGTATGCACACAAATCATCACAGTATGTAGAATTGAATGAGTAACACTAACAAATTCAATCGAGATATTCTTACTTATTTTATAAGTTGCATTCAAACCCATAGAAACAATTTTATTGGGGATTTTTATTCTCTCATCCCACAAAATACTTTTCAAAATTTCAGCAGTATAAGGGGAACAAATAACCGGTGCATTTGGAAATAATGACCCCGCAAAAGGAATAGCCCCAACATGATCTAAATGTCCATGACTTGGAACAATCGCCACAACTTTATCGTGCCAATCCTTAATAAGTCCATAATCGGGAAGTGCCTGCGCTTTTAATAGTTCAGGATAAGTCTTAGCAACACTCATATCCTCTCTATCTCCCTGGTGCTTAATGTAATTCTCCATAGCAAGACCCATATCTAAGATAACAACTTCATCATCTACTTTAATAGCAACACTATTACCTTCGGTCTTTGAAAAACCACTAATTGAACATACTTCTATTGGCATATGTACAATAAAACACACCTATTTTAAAAACCTTGCCTAAATCAAAGTAAAATAAAGAAAAAATAAAAAATTATTTTCTATTAACTATTTCTTCCAAATTCTCTGGATTAATTCCCCAATGGCTCTGCATTCCTCCTCCACTATCTCCAGGTTCACAAACAATAGCATACCCAGTCTGACCCACATATGAAAATTCAACACTCATCTTGTTTTTTTTATCCCAATAAGTTTCTCCTTGATTTAATCTTCCTATATGATACTCTATTTTTTCAATATCTATTTCATTTCCCATTTTAATTTTCCTCCAAATCAGTACAATTCAATTATCCACCCATCCACATAAACTATCCCAACTCCAAAAGGAGGTAGTAGAAGAAAAATTTATAAAAAACAACCAATAATACCAACAAATGCTAGAAACACTCCAAGAATTAGGTCTAAATAAAAGAGAAAGTCAATGTTATGTCGCTCTATTAGAATTAGGATCATCAAAAGTAGGAAAAATCATAAAAAAGACATCAATACCAAGTTCAAAAATTTATGAAATTCTAAACAAACTTATCAAAAGAGGACTAGTAACTTACGTAAAAAGATCAAATATCAAACATTTTCAAGCTCAAGATCCAAAAACATTAATAAATTTGATAGAAGAAAAAAAGAAAAAAGTAGAATCAATCATTCCTCAACTTCTATTAAAACAATCCCTATCAACAAAACAAAGTGTAGAAATGTTTGAAGGCCAAAAAGCCATATTCACTTTATTTACAAATTTAATTCAAGACGCAAAGCCAAAAGAACCTTATCTTATTTTTTCAATAAACGAAGAGAACAAGAACAAAGCAGCAAATCTTTTCTTCAAAAATTTAGCAATAAGAAGAAAAGAAAAAAAATTAAACACAAAACTACTAAAAAACATCAAACATTACAAAAAAGAAAAACACACAAAATTAAAATTAAGATTCACAAAATTCAATTTACCTCAAGGAATAACAATTTTTAGAAACACAACAATTCTGCTATCATGGCAACAAACACCAATAGCAATCAAAATCCAAAGCGACACAATAACAAATCAATTAAAAAAATTTTTCAACCAGCAATGGGATATTTCAAAAACTAATCATTAAAACAAAACAAAACCTTACTCTCAAACTCTTCTCCAACTTTAACATCAAAAGGAACAAAAATATCAAATCTTACCTTCTTCTCTTCCCCACTAGAAATAAAAAACTCTTCAAACTCAGGAATAAGCCACTTGGACATAGGTCCATAAGTCATAACCTCCACATTATAATTCTTTGTTGAATTAATAGTAACATACCTATAAACATGACTACCGGCAGCCAATTCACCAAACCTCAAATGGTCGGTTTGTGTAGTAAACCCAACTCCAAAATTACGAATTCCAACACTAGATAAAATAATTTGACTATCATCACACTTAGGCAAATTAAAATAAGTAACACCAACCATGAAAATAATCAAAAAAACAGAAAATCCAATAATTAATAATTTAAAATTCCTCTTCATCTTCAACCTTACTTTTATGTCTAAATTTAACAAGTAACATTACAATTACAATCAACATAATAATCAAAACTGTAGTAATCAAAATTGTATTAGTGTAGTTTGAACTCTTTAATTGATCTGAATTCATTTCTTCAATAATTTCATTTTCAATAATACTCAACTTAATTTTTTCAACTTTACTCTGTCCTTCAAAAAATAAAATTATTTGAGAATTATAATCTCCATAAGGAAAATCAAAATTACCAATCGCACTCAATTTTCCTTGTTCCCAAGCTCCAAGATTTATTGTGGGCGTTTGAAATATTTCCTTTCCATCAACAACTAATTTTGCATAAACATTATTTAAAGAATTTCCCCAATTATTTTTAACATCGATATCAACTTGAGCAAAACCTTTAGGAATTTGTCTAGGATAATTAACTAACTTCAAATCCAATTTTCCAACATCAAAACTATCATTAACTTGAACCTTCAATTCATCATAACTAACATCAGCAACAGCCAAATAATTTCCTTGAACTAAATTTTCACTATTAAAGGGAATTTTAAAAGAAATCTCACCTAAACTATCAAGCTTTAAACTCCCACTATCTAAATTAGCAATTAAACCACCACTACTATCCATTATTTTAACTTTAGCCTTGACATTTGAAATATCACTATAAGTTCTACTCTCAACATTCAAATCAATTTCCATATCATCCCCAATGTTAACACTTGGAGCATTTAAGCTAGCTTCAATATTTTTTTCTTTAGAATAAACATGAATAAAAATAACCTTTTCAACACCTAAACTTACTCCCACTGCCCCGTCAGAACCACTTTTCTCCTGAGCATATACTCCCATTCGATAAATGCCAGGTTCAACATTAATAACTTTAGGAAATTTAATATTAAGTAAAAATTTGTTCTTGCTAACTTCTTTAATAGAAATAAATTTCAATAATTTTTTATCTCCATTTAAATTCATCTCAATATTTCCTCTTGTATCCCTAACTGTATACTCATTAACAATTTCTTGACCTGGAACAAACAGAACCTTAGATAATGGCTTTCCCGATATAGATAAAGCTAAAGAAAACGAACTAAAAACTATAATTAAAACAATAATAAAAAAAAAGATTCGCTTTTTCATTTTTAAATATAACCTATGTGGATGCTGCAGCAAATGTAAATGTAGCATTCAATTGACTATCTGTCTGATTAGCATCTTCTGGGACCGTAACATTAAAATCAATCACAACAGCATCTACAAGATCCCCATATGAAAAATTAAATGTCGTTGCATCTCCACAAATATAATAAGTAGAAACATCAAGTTGACCAATTTCAGAATAAGTAGAATTATGCCATCCTTCTTCACATGAAACTCCTGTGTCGTTAGAGCTACTCTGTCCAGATTGGTCATTAGCTGTATTAGCTGAAGTGACCTTATATGTAAAACTAGGATTAGTTCCGCCTATAAATTCAGCAGCACTACAATTACCTGAACAACTCATATTTAAAGAAATATTGGAATTCCCGGTATTCTCAATTAAAAATCCTTGTGATAAATTATTAAAACCAACACAACTTACATTACTTTGCCTAGTTCCTTCAGTATCTAAAATACAATTTGATGCAGTCGCATTAATAAATCCATTTCCAAAATCAAGACTAGTCACAACTCCAACGATTGCAGTATTAGAATCAACTTGTAAAGTTGTTGTTCCTGAAGCTGAAGTTGCAGCTCCAGTTAAATCCAAATAACCACTATTTAAAGTGTTCATTTTACCTACACTAACTATAGTTCCAATAACTGTTATTACTAATGCAACCATTAATAATCCAACTATTGTTTTATTTGAAACATCGCTCATATTTTTTATCCCTCAAAATTTTGATTTAAATTAACATTCTCATCACTAATTGTCTTGCCTTCATTTTTAACAATTTGAATTGAAACCTTTCCATTTATTTGATTATCATTATTAAAAATATTTTCTCCATCACTAAGATTAGAATTATAATTGTTTAAAAAATTGTAATAAACTCCGATAGAAGCAACACTAACTAAAACAACAAGCAATATTGCCATAAAAACAACTCTATTAGACAAATCTTTATTCCTTCTTTTATTCACCATAACAACCTCTATCTAATATGTCAAACATTTTAATAGTTTATAAATGTTTTCATATTATAAAAATAATTAGTTGTACTTATAAACAAATATTTTAACAAAAAAATATGTGCACGGCAGGGTTTCCGAGAATTTTTCGAACCTGCGTAGGCACTAAGCCAATGGATGACTTATAATTGGTCGTTTCATCGCACTAAATTTTAGCACTCATCACTCAAATACCTTGAGTCCATCCCGTCTAGTCTATTAATGAAGAAAAACAATTCCCACTAAAATTTGACCACTCCGGCACGTGCACATAAAATAAAAAAAAGAGAATCTATTTATAAACATATTGGAAAATAAATAAAATTAATTTAAACCAGTAAGTTGATCTTCAATACTTTTAAGCTGATCTTCAAGTAAATCTAATTCACTTCGTGTCTCTCTTGCTTGTTCATATTTCTGAGTTCTTGCTGTTTCTTCTTTTTTAACATCAACGACTTCAAGCTCTTCAATTTTATCTTCAATTTCAGCATCTTGAGCACTTGGCAAATTATCTTGTACTGCCTTTAATTTACCTTTTGGAAGAAGTTTAGATAATTTTCCTTGAACTAAAGTATCAATTTCTCTAACTTGTAATTTTAACTTCTTAAACAACTTAATTTTTTCATCTTGAATTGATTTAAATTTTTCATATCCTTGCATGAACAAAATAACTTCTCTTAAAGATTCAAGCATGTCCTTTCTAAGAATTTTAGGTTCACTAACTTGTACCATGTATTCCGGATTCTTCTCAAGTCTACTTGTAGTTGTTCTTCTATGAACTACTTTTTTCCTACTCGAACTTCTTTTCCTAGATGTTTTTTTCTTAGACATTTTAAAATTGTTCTGGCTCATTTAATGAATGATCAATAAAATCAATCTTCTTTTCAACTTCTAAAAGGGTAGATTGCCACATTTCTAATTGATGATCCTCTTCATTTTTAAGGTCATGAATTTTAACTAATGTGTCTTTAGCATCTTCAATTTTATGTCTTACATTTCTAATTAAACTAAGCACTGTATCGTACTCATCAATTCTTACAAAAACTGGCATTCTGTCCATATTATTTCACCTTCTTATACTTAAAAATATAGCCCAAATTTTCCTGGCAATATTTTTTGTATGCTAAAAATGCATTTCAAACATTTTTATCATGATTTAAATAAAGTTTTATCTGCTAAAAGCAACTTATCATGAATTACTTTTAACTCTTTTTTTAGTTTCTCAAAATGTGCTTCTTCGTTAAATTCTGAGTTATCAAGTTTTTTACTAGTGCTACTCAAAACTTTAACATCTTTTTGTAGACCTTCTATTCCACCTAAAATATGTTGATAAACATCAACCTTAACAAATAAAGGCCCATCTCTATCTCTTTGGTCTTCTTCATAAAAATTTCTATTAGAATCACCTTGAGACTCTTGAACTGGCGCAGGAACTTGTGACGCACTAACTTGTTCTATACTAGGAGTACTTGATTTATTTCCAAATGAGATTTTCAAATCGTCATTTGCTTTAGCTAACTCCTCTTCCATCTTTGGTTGAGGAAATCTATCAATTGGTTTATTAAATCCAACTGCTTGTTTTACATCTCCAGCTCCAATTACTTTTTTTGAAGAACCAGCCGAAGGAAACTTCAAAGCTTTTTCATCAACAGCTTGTCCAGCCGGTAAAGGCATCAAAGGAGCCTTTTTTTTCTTTCCAAATAACCATCCCATTATAAAAAGAATAGAGGAATTCGTTTAAAAACTTTCTTTAGTACTCTTAAGGAACATCAAATCGCCAAATAAACGTAAAAAATCCAATACATGTATTAAACCATGGAAATCTTATTTTAAGAGTTCTAAAGATTAACTCCATGCAAAAAAAGAGTTTATTGATATTTTTCTTCATTCTTTTAATTTTTTTAATTTCAAATTCAGCTCTCTCTTCAATCCAAATAACTGAAGTAATGTACGCCCCAACAAATGGGTTGGAATGGGTAGAAATTCACAACCCTACGCCAGAATCAATAAATTTAACAAATTGGCAATTGCATGATTTAAAAGAAAAAGATAAAATAGTTTGTTGTAAAAACCAAAATGAAACATCCAACCTCTGCAATCTTCAAATTCAAACTAATGATTACAAAATAATAACTGACCAAGACTCATTTTTAAAACTCTCCAAAACAATTTCTTCAAATAAAATTCTTTGCGTTGACGACAATTCAATTGGAAATTCTTTAAGTAACAAAAAAGATACTATCAAAATAACAAACAAAACTTACAAAACCCAAATCAAATACAATAAAAAAATGGGTGGATATCTAAATAATAAAACAATCGAACTTAGTAAAAAAAAGTCTCTTTACGAATCAAAAGAAGACTATGGAACCCCAGCAAAACAAAATAGCGTTTGGAACTTTGTTAAAGATTACTCAAAACTAACAATCACTGAAGTAATGGCAAATCCCACTGGTGAAGATAATCAGCTAAAACCTCGCGGAGAGTGGATTGAACTATATAATAATGCAAATGATCCTATAGAATTAATGGGATTATACTTCACAAACAAAAACAAACAAAAATTAATTATTGCTAACGATAAGGTTGACCAAAATACGATCATTTGTTCAAAATGTTATAAAACAATTTATCGAAATTCAAAAACCACCTTCAACTTAAACAATATTTTCGATAACATCAAACTTTTCAATGAAGATAACTTGATAGACCAGATGTCATACTCTGGAGCAAAAGAGGAAAATACCATTTCCAAAGTAAATAATAAATGGATAATTTCCTCGATTCCAACCCCAAATAAAAAAAACATCCCTGTAAATAAATGCGATTGGCAACTTAACATAAATAGCAATAGCAAATTAATAGAAGAAAAAAATGAACTAGAAATAACTATAACCAGAAATTATGGAGATAGCGAATTAGTAAATGTTTCGGGCTTTATCGAAGATATCAATGGCAAAATAATCAAATCATACAAGCCATTTACAAATAAAAAAGTATCTAAATCAATTTCTAAAACTTACTCTCCAAGATTAAAAGAAGGGATTTATCAAGCCACATTTAAAATTGATTCTACTGATTGTCAAGATCAAAAAACATCAAATAATAAACAATCAATAACAATTGCTAAAAATTTAGAATATAAAAAAGATCAAACAAAAATCCAAATAGAAAGAATTTATCAAGGAAATGATAATAAAATTCGTTGGGGGGATAATTTTAATGCCAAAATCATAGTCTATAAAGGAGACGAAACAAAAAATACTCTTTCACTTTACCTTGAACAAGATGACAAGAAAATAAGCAAAACAACCAAATTTCAACTACAAAAACAATATGAAGAATTCGACTTGACCCTTCCGTTACAATTAGAATTAAGATGTTCAAAACAATCGATTCAAAAAGCAAATCTTGTTCTTGAAGGTTTATCAAAAAAAGAGGAAATAGATATCCAAATTCATCCCAACACAAAAAACTGTAAAGACTCAAAAATAATCCCTGTAAAAGAACATGAACCAACCAACTCAAATAATAATCCTTCGGATCAAGATTCTTCCCAAAGCAATTCAAATCAAGAAAAAACAACAATTCAAAACACCAAAGAAACAAATTTAAATCTAAATTCAAACAACGATTATAATAATTTTCAGAACTTAAACTTATCTCAAAAGAAGAAATTCATAGAAAAAAAATTCTCAAATCCAGGCTTCATATCTTACCAATCAAGTTCCAAAAAACCAATAGAATATCTCCCCTTCATGGTGATTTTCGCCTTCATTCTACTTTCTGTAGTTATATTAAAAAATAAATAACCTACTACACACATTTAAAAAATCACAAAAACTATCCAAAACACTTAAAAATTAATCTAAAATCTAACAAACATGCAAAACGAAATTAAATTTAGGGCCATTATTGAAGTTTTAGGAAAACCAGAAAAACATGTTGAAGAATCTTTGAATCATTATCTTAAAAATCTTGAAAAAGAAGAAAGGTTTACAATTTTAAAAAAAGAAGTATCAACTCCTAAAAAACAAGAAAAAGAAGCTCTCTGGGCAACATTTGCTCAAGTTGAAGTTCAAACAAAATCAATCAATGACATGACAGCTTTTTGCTTGGAATACATGCCCTCACAAATAGAAATATTTTCTCCAAGCAATTTCAAATTCATTAGCTCGGATTTGTCAGAGTTCTTCTCAGATCTGCAATCAAAACTTCATTCAGTTGATATGGTTGCAAAACAATCAAAACATTTAGCAGATACATATAAAAAAAACATAAGTTCATTACTCGCTAATTTCATAAAAATTCTTTTAAGTTCAGAACCAATGGATGCAAAAAAACTAAGTAAATTAACTGGCGTAGCTCAGCAAAGATTAGAAGATTTTTTAGATGGCATGATTGATACCAAGGAGATAGATTTAAATGCTGACGTTTATTCCCTAATTAAAAAAGATGGAAAATGATGTTAAAAAAGTACAAGCAATTTTATTCGCAGTAGGAAAAGAAATAACTACTCAGAGAATCTCTTCTCTTTGTTCTCTAGAAGAAAAACAAGTAGATAAAATAATAACCAAATTAACAAAAATATATTCTGACACTGACAATTCTCTTCAAATCGTAAAAAAAGATAGTGGTTGGAAATTAACCGTAAAAGACGAATTTGTTCCATTAGTATCTAACATAGTATCATCAACCGAACTAGAACGTCCCTTGATGGAAACCCTAGCCGTAATTGCCTGGAAATATCCAATCATTCAATCAGAAATCATCAAACTAAGATCTGCTGGAGCCTATGAACACATGCGTCAACTAGAAGAACAAGGCTTCATCTCCAAAGAGAGATTTGGACGAACTTACAAAGTAAAACTAACTAAAAAATTCTTCAATTATTTCGATCTTCCATCAGAAAAAGCAAAACAAGCCTTCATAGATAAAGTTCCAAAAGAAGTAATCGTTCAAGCTCAAAATATCGAAAAAGAAGTTGATGAAGTAGAACGGCTAATTGAACTAGAACAAAAAGAAGAACACGCGAAAGTAGAACTAAAAGAAGCAATAGCGCAAGTTCATAGCGATAACCAAGAAACAAACCTTCCAATTCAAGAAGCACAAGACAATCAAGAAACCTTAAACCAAGCACCTTCACAACAAGAAAATCCAATCAAATAAAATCTTCTCTAAACTCCCTAGTTATATGTTCCTTTTCATGCCTAAAAAAGCACAATCTTTATAAAGGACCTCAAACCAACAATAGTATAAATATCCGACTAAAAAACCAATCAAAAATGACTTCAGAAATTGACCCAATCATTGAATCAAACGATAGTGAAAACACTCAAATAATTCCAAGAATTATTGAAGAAGAAATGAAAAAAGCGTATGTAACATATGCAATGTCAGTTATCGTTGGAAGGGCTCTACCAGATGTTAGAGATGGTTTAAAACCAGTTCATCGAAGAATTCTTTATGCCATGCTTGAATTAGGCATGTTTCACAATAGACCTTTCAAAAAATCAGCTAGAATCGTAGGAGAAGTACTAGGTAAATATCACCCCCATGGTGATGTGGCAGTATATGACTCTTTAGTAAGAATGGCTCAAAACTTTTCATTAAGATATCCTTTAATCAAAGGCCAAGGTAACTTTGGTTCAATTGATGGGGATAGAGCAGCAGCAATGAGATACACTGAAGCAAAATTTCAAAAACTAGCCGAAGAATTATTAAAAGATATTGACAAAAACACAGTTGATTTTAGAGATAATTTTGACGGTTCTCTACAAGAGCCAACAGTTCTTCCAACAAAAATTCCAAACCTTTTAGTAAATGGTTCATCAGGAATTGCAGTAGGAATGGCAACAAACATTCCGCCTCACAATTTAAAAGAAATTTCTTTAGCAACAATTGCAACAATTGACAATCCTGACATAACTGTTCAAGAATTAATGCAGCACGTTCCAGCTCCAGATTTTCCAACTGGTGCTCAAGTTTGCTGCGGCAATAACTTAATTCATGCCTATACTCACGGAAGAGGAAAAGTAGTAATCAAAGCAGTTTGTGATATAACTGATGATCAAATTATTATCTCTGAAATTCCATATCAAGTAAACAAAGAAGAATTAATCAAACACATCGCATCCTTGGTAAATTCAAAAGTAATCACTGGAATTAGAAACATTAACGATGAATCAGATCAAGATGGAATTAGGGTAGTAATAGATCTTAAAAGAGATGCTGATGGGAATGTAGTTCTAAATCAATTATATAAACACTCCCGATTAAGAGTTTCCTTTGGAATGAATATGTTGGCTCTAGTAAATAATGAACCAAAAAGACTAGGCCTAAAAGATTTCATAGTTCACCATATCAACCATAGGATTGAAGTAATTAAAAGAAGAACCCAATACGATTTAGAGCAAGCTCAAAAAAGATTACACGTTTTAGAAGGGTTAAGAATTGCCATTAGCAAAATTGATGAAATAATTGCTGGAATTCGAGCAAGTCCAACCGTAGATCAAGCAAAACAATTTTTAATAAATAATTACACTCTAAGCGATATCCAAGCAAAAGCAATTTTAGACATGAAGTTATCAAAATTAGCAGCACTTGAGCAAGATAAAGTAAGGAATGAACATTCAGATTTAACTAATAAAGTAACAGACCTTCAAGACATTTTATCAAATCATCCAAGGGTTCTAAATATCATTAAGGAAGAATTAAATGAAATAATTGAAAAATATTCTGATTCAAGAAGATCACTAATTGTAGTTGGAGAAGGCGGCGATGTTGATTATGAAGATTTAATTGAAGAAACAGATGTGGTAGTTACTATGACTAACTCAGGCTACGTAAAAAGATTATCTTTAGATACATACAAAACTCAAAATAGGGGGGGAAAAGGGGTTAAAGCAGCAGGAACAAAAGAAGACGATTTCCTAGAAAAACTCTTTGTTGTATCAACTCATTCATATTTACTATTCTTTACAAATAAAGGCCAAGTTTACTGGAAAAAAGTATATCATCTCCCAGAAGCAAGTCGTCAATCAAGAGGAAAACATATCGCAAACGTAATTGAGATGTCAAAAGACGAACATATTACAGCAATTGTTCCAGTAAGAGATTTCAAAGAAGGATATCTATTCATGGCAACAAAGCAAGGTATCGTAAAAAAGACAAACCTATTAGATTTCTCTCGTCCAAGAAAGGGTGGAATTCGAGCAATCAATTTAGATGATGACGATTCTTTAGTAAATGTAAAATACACAACTGGTGATGAACAAATCCTTTTAGCAACAAAGTTAGGTCAAGCAAACAGATTCAAAGAATCAGACGTAAGATCAATAGGAAGAGCCGGAAGAGGAGTTAGAGGTATCAGATTAGCTCACGAAGACGAAGTAATCGGGATGCTAGCAGCTCAGGATGATAAAGAAATTTTAACATTAACTAAAAAAGGATATGGAAAAAGAACAAAAGTTAGTGAATACAGATTATGCCATAGGGGCGGTAAAGGAGTAACAAATATCAAAATAGTAGATAAAAATGGACCTGTAACAAGTGTTAAAATAGTTGATGGTACTGAAGATTTGATGTTAATCTCCAAGCACGGAATTGGAATTAGAGTAAAATGTCAAAGTGTATCTCAAATTGGAAGAGCAACTCAAGGAGTTAGAATCATGAGATTAAATGATGGAGACGAATTAGCAGCAGCAGCAAAAATAATTGTTGACGAAGAAGACGAAATCAAAGAAATGGAAAACGAAGAAGAACAAAAAAATCCAGATAATCAAAACAATGAGCAACCTTCAACTCCAGAAGAATCTCAACAAACAGTTCCAAATCAAGAAACTAAAGAATCGTCTGATGAGCAAGAACAATCAAATGAACAACCTGCTTCAGAAAACGAAGTAAAAGAGCAAGACACATTTGACCAAGAAGACAATCTAAACTAATAATTCTTTAAAAAAATCTCAAAAAACATCTTTTTTCTTTTTTAACCCTTAACTCTTATAAATAAAAGCCCATTTTAATAAATTTATGGATATCTTCACAATAACAAACCAAGGAATTGAAAAATCAGCAACTCTAGAACTAAATGCAATAAAAGCAACTATCAAAAAAACAGACACAAATGTAATAGAAGCAAACCTAGAAAACAATCAAATCCTATCGTACTTAAAATCGTGCCAAGCACCTAGAAGAGTTCTAGCAGCAATAGACAAATCAGAAGATCATACCAAATTAGAATTAAACAATTTCAATTTAAAAGATTTTTTCACAAATGAAAAATCATTCAAAATCGAAGTTGAAGGAGTAAAAGGGCAAGATAACAGAGTAGCAATCGCTAAAAACTTTGCAACAAAATTATTCAACAAATTAAAAGAGCAAAATATCAATCCTCAATTAGAATTAAAAAATCCAGATTTCTTAGTAATAATTTACTTCAATCAAAACAAATACTTCTTAGGAATAGACCTCCTAAACGAAATAAATTTAAGAGAATATCGAGTTTTTCCCCATCCAGCATCATTCAAAGGAGATTTCGCATTCAATATTTTAATAAATTCAAAATTCAAAAAAGAAGATAAATTACTAAGTGCCATGTTCAAAGACGGAGTTATCGCAATTGAAGCAGCAACTTACGCCAACAACATCCAACTAAACAACTTAGATAATCTAAACAATTTTCCAATATTTCAAAATCAAAAAACAAATCCTCCACCATCAGGCAAAAAACAAACTACCATTTATGGCTTTGACACATCAAATCAAAACCTTACTTCAGCAAAAAAGAACGCTAGTATAGCAGGAGTAAAAGAACTAGTAGATCTAAAAAAATACTCCTTTGATGATTTAGATGTAAGATTCAATAAAGATTTCTTCGATAACGTTATTTTTCACATAACAAAAAAAGACGAAGATCAAATCAATGAAATTTTCTACCAAGTAAGTTATATTTTAAAATCAGGAGGCATCTTTAGTATCATCACCAGATCAACTCTTGATTTATCCTTGTCCTCAAAATTCGCCCTTTTAGAAAAGATAGAATTAGTAAGGGGCGATAGTAAACTAACTCAATGGGTAGCCAAAAAGAACTAAAAATTTTTATAATCTAAAAAAACATATCTTTTATGAATTTTTTAATATTGACGACATCAATTATTTTTGGATTTCTTATAGCTAAATCATTTGCAGGTAAAAAAGAAGGTGATCAAGGAATAATCAAATCAATTAAATTTAAAACAAAAAACAAAACAATTCATCTTCATCATTGGTTAATTTCCTCAATTATCTTATTATTTCTACTTTTAATTAAATACTACAATGACTTGATCTTTGGTTTTTTAATTGGGTTAATTATACAAGGATTAACCTACAAAGATTTTTATAAGATAATTTATCGTTCTAAATCAAACAACTAACCATACAGATAATTTTTTAAACTTCCTATTATTAATAAGACAATGGTCAACTTCAAAGAACTAAAATTTCGAATAAGAGATTTTCTAAGATTTGATCAAAAAGAACTATTCAACCTACTTTTAATATCTCTTGCAGCAGCATTCATTTTTTCATTTAATGATTGGGGAGCTCAAACATTTAATCTTGCAACTGGACTAACCAATCTTTTCTTACTATTCATTGCATCAATCATCATCGTACTCTTCAGATTCACCTTGCAAAAAATCTATGCTCTTTCCTTAGGCTACAAAGCAACATTTGGTATCTGGTACAATGGTTTACTATACTCTTTAATTATTGTTTTTTTCACCCTAGGAAGACTTCCTCTAATCATGATGGGAAAATTAGATTTAAAATTCTTATCAAAACAAAGAATCGGAGAAAAAAGATACGGCTTTTCCTATGTCCAAAACGCTTACATGGAAATAGTTGGACCTTTTGCAAATCTTTTGATTGCAATTCCCTTTGCAATTTTCTCATTAGCTTTTCCACAAAGTTACTTTTTTGCAAATGCCCTTCAAATAACAATTTTCATGGGCTTCTTCTCATTCCTACCGTTCAATAATTTAGGTGGCCTTGCTATGTTCTTTGGTTCACGCCCGATTTATTACACCTCAATAATTGCCTACACTATCTTAGCACTTTTACTAATGGCCAAATTAAAAGCCTCAATTATCGCAGTAATCATAATTGTATTCATTTTCGCCATTATTTACACTCTTCTATCATCAGAAAAATAAATCAATAATAGCTCCAAAATAACTCCAATATGGTCTTTTTTTTAGTAATCTTTAAAAGTAACCCAAAATTAACCTTAATATGCAAAAGACATTCAAAGCAAAAAGCGTTGTAATTAGTAGAAAACCAGGTAAAGATGACGATACCTTAAAAACAGCTTTTATTGGTTTTTTTGACTCAAACAACCCTCACCTTGAAGGAAAAGCACCATTTGAAGTTCTACAAATCCCAGAAATAGAAAAAATAAGAATCAGAGAACTAAGAAATATCTCTTATTATTTAATGGGAAACGATATTGTAATCAATAATTTAGAAGAAGTAATCCTAAAAAAAGAAGAACACATTCTAACATTAACAGGAACTCAAAACCTTTAATTTTTCTAATTTTTAATTTTCTAAATACCCTAACTTTTTATTGTAAACTTTTTTTATTTTATTCAGAATTCTTTTTACATTAATAAACTTTCCAAAATATACTACTAAAAAGTAATAAATTAACCAAAAACTTTATAAACCCTCCATTCAATTAATACATGAGGCAAAACAAATGAAACAATTCAAACAAAATACAATTAAATCATTCAAATTAGCAAGAGAAGATATTACATCTTTATACGAACACATCAGATACTTACATGCTCAAATTGGTCTTTTAAAAGAAGAAAACAAAAGAATCAAAGCAAAATTCGAAATCAAAAGACAAGAAAACTACGTAGCATCTAAAACTGGAAAAAGAGTTCACAAAAAAAGCTGCGCTTTTGCAAAAAACATCAAAGCAAACAGAAAAGTAGAATTCGCAACAAAAAGCTTAGCAGTTGCTCAAGGATACATAGTTTGCCCCTGCGCAATCATTTAATTTTTTCTCTCAATTTCCCCAACACACACACCACAACCCACTGGTCACCTCCACATAAACCTTAAAAACACACCTTCTACTAACAACCTATGTTAAAAGATTTCATGCCAAGATTATACCAACAAACTATTTTAGGCACCGCTGCAAATAACAATACTTTAGTTGTTTTGCCAACAGGACTTGGAAAAACAGCAATTGCTCTTCTAGTATCAATTCAAAAACTAAAAAAAAATCCCAATCAAAAAATTTTAATGGTAGCTCCCACAAAACCACTTTGCGAGCAGCATGTAGACACATTCAAAAAACATTTAGAGCTCGACCCTAGCCAAATCAACCTTTTCACAGGAAACATAGCTCCTAAAAAACGTGAAGCATTATGGAAAACATCAACTATAATTATCTCAACTCCGCAAGGCCTAGAAAACGATGTCATTAACAAAAGAGTAAATCTCAAAGAAGTATCTTTACTAATAGCAGATGAAGCTCATCATGCCACCGGAGACTATTCTTACGTTTGGTTAGCCCAGCATTACACTAAAACAAAAAATAACTCTCAAATTCTAGCTCTAACAGCGTCTCCCGGAGCAGACATGGAAAAAATAAAAGAAGTTTGTCAAAATTTATTCATAGAAAAAGTTGAAGTTAGAACCAGTAAAGACGATGATGTAAAACAATATATTCAAAAAGTAGAATTCGATTGGCAAAAAGTTGATTTTCCTCAAGAATTCAAAGAAGTACACACACTAATCAAAAACATCGTTAAATCAAAATTAATTGAAGTAAAAACATTAGGATATACAACTCAAATTGACTTAAACAAAGGTCAATTATTAAAATTACAATTTGAACTTCAAAAACAAATATCTCAAAAAGAAATAGATTTCGAACTTCTAAAAAGCATCTCTCTAATAGCACAAGCTCTAAAAGCAGAACACGCCCTAGAATTAATTGAAACACAAGGGATTACTCAATTATATTCATACTTAGAATCAATTGACAAACAAGCTTTAACAACAAAAACCAAAGCCACCAAAAATCTTGTAATGGATGTAAATTTTAGAATTGCCATTAAAAAGACAAAAGAATTGGTAAATCAAAAAATAAATCATCCCAAGGTAGAAAGACTAAAAGAAATAATTCAAAATGAAATGAGCAATTCTAGTGACAAAAAAATGATTGTATTCACCCAATTTCGCGATAGCGCTCAAATGATAGTTGAGCAATTAACCAATCTAAAAATAAAATCGCACATTTTCGTTGGCCAAGCCAAAAAGAAAGGCTTAGGATTTTCACAAAAACAACAAAAACAAGTTCTAGATAACTTTAGAAATTCCCAATTCAATATTCTAGTAGCAACCTCAGTTGCTGAAGAAGGCCTTGACATTCCCAAGGTAGACAAAGTAATTTTCTACGAGCCAGTCCCTTCAGCCGTTCGATCAATTCAAAGAAGAGGAAGAACAGGAAGATTACATAAAGGATCAGTATCAGTTCTTTTCACAGCAAATACACGAGATGAAGCCTACAAATGGGCAGCGCATCACAAAGAAAAAAGAATGTACAAAAATTTAGACAAAATCAAAAAAGACTTTCAATCATTTAACAATCAAGCAAACCAAAAACCACTCTCAAACTTCATCAAAGAAGATCAATCTCTAACTATCGTAGCAGACCATCGAGAACAAAACAATAAAATCGTAAAAGAATTAATTAACTTAGGAGTAGACACCAAAACAACTCAATTAGAAAGCGCCGATTATATAGTTTCAGGAAATGTAGCTGTAGAACTAAAAAAAGTAGAAGACTTCGTCAACTCAATTTTAGATGGAAGATTAATAAGTCAAGTAAAAGCTCTAAAAGAAAATTTCCCAAAATCCCTAATTATTATAGAAGGACAAGAAGACATCTATAGTATTCGAAAAATAAATCCTAATGCCATAAGAGGCATGATGGCTGCAATCGTTCTAGGATTCAATGTCCCCATAATTCACACCAAAGACCCACATGACACAGCTCAAATGCTAAAAGTACTAGCCAAAAGAGAACAAAACAAAGATAGCTCCTCTTTCTCTATGCATCCACAAAAACCAAAATCTCAACAAGAACAATTAGAATACGTAATCTCTTCCTTTCCAGGAATAGGAACAACGCAAGCAAAAAAACTATTAAAACATTTCAAAACAATCAAAAACATAACTAACGCAACTATCAAAGAAATCAAAAGCATCGATGGCATCGGAGAAAAAATAGCAACTCGAATTTATGAAACATCAAATCATTACATAGGTCCTAACACATTATAAACATCAACAAATCCTAACTTCTTCATAATCTGACAAGCAATGTGACTTCTTGCACCACTCAAACAATGAACCAAATATTTTTTTTCCCTATCAAATTTAGAAATATTCCCCTCAAAATCATTATTCAAAACAATATGCAAGGCATCCTTATGATGATAATCATCAAACTCTCCTAAAGACCTAACATCCAAAATCAAATAATCACCACTCTCAAACATCTTCAAAGCTTCAACAACACTAATCTCTTTAAAATTCATTTCAATTAGTAGCCTCATGAATTTTCCCAGTTTGCCAATCCTTTAGAATCAATCTAGAAGCAGCCTCAATGTCGGCAACTCCTCCTTTAAGAAGTCTATTTTTAGAAAAAGCAATTTTCTCTAATATCTCTTGTGAATCATCCAAATCAATCTTATAAAATTTTTTAATCCTCTCCTTCTCACCCTCAATTAATTTTAAAACAGCCGTTTCTGGATCTTTAATTTTACCAAAATCAATTGCCCCAATCATTGCATGTTTTTGTTTATCTTTCTCTAAATTAGGAAAAACCCCTGGGGTATCTAGAACCATTATTTTAGGTGTAACTCTAATTTTTTGTAAACCTTTAGTAAACCCACTCTCCTTCGAAGTCCTAGCAGCTCCTCTACCAGATAAAGCATTAATCAAAGAAGACTTACCTACATTAGGATACCCAACAACTCCTACGGTTGTTTCCTTACCCTTAGATAATTCCAAAATTTTTTTTAAAAGTAAAGTAGTTCCAAGTTTATTTGTTGAAGAAATAAAAACCGATGGTTTTAGAAATTTCATTTGTATTTTAAGATCATTAACATTAACCAAATCACATTTATTAATTACATAAAGTAATTTTTTCTTTCTTTCTCTGATTTTATCTTCCAATTCACTATTTCTAGTTTCATTAATTAGCCTTGCATCTAGAACAACGATGATGATTTCACACATATCAATTACTTGTTTCACATGTTTCCAAAAAGATGCCATATCTATGATTTACAAGCGATATTTATATAATTACTTGTTATTTTTTCAAATTTATGGCATTTACAAAATCATTTCCTAAAAAAATAGCACCAAACCTCCCTCCAGTATGGGAAGAAATCACTCTAAATGAACAAGAAGAAAAAGAAGTAGAAAACAAATGCAAAAGACAAAACTACTTTCTTCTAGATGAATGCTTACAAGCAAGTAAATCACTAGCAATCAAACATTCAATTAACACAGACGAAAATAGAACAAAAATAGCTATCGCCCTATTTGAAAAATTAGCATCTCATAGCGTCTTCTTCAAAGAAAGAGCAGCAAAAGAAAAATTCGACAAATTATTCAATAATAAATTAAAAATTAATAAAAAATAGAAAATAAATTTAACTCTTCATATGTTTCTTCAAATGTTTCTCAAAAGCAATCAATTCCTTCAAATTATTAAAAAACAAAGGATGCCTCTCATTTTCAGTAACTACATAACCACCTAAAAAGAATCTATCAAACTTATGTTTTTTAATATTCTTAAGAGCAATCTTCTTAACTTTAGTTTTATTTCTACTAACTCTCTTAATATGCAAATGAGTTTTACTAACCTTATAATGATCTTGCGCCTTTCTGATCTTATTAATTAAATGCGCAATTATTGTATATAGAGCAATAAACGCCACGGTTGCAATTAAAGCCGTAATAATTGTTCTCTCAACAAAAGCCAATATAAAAATTATCACTGAAAATATTGCCAAAGTAAAAGTTTCTACCTTTAAAAATATCAAATCATTTTTAGGAAATTTCCATGCAATTTCGCGAGCCTTTCCAACAACACCTTTATTTCTTGTAGAACTTGCCTTTTTAGCAACCCTTCTGGTCGCTTTTTTAGTAATTTTTTTCTTAGCCATTTTTTAACTCTCCGCAATTATTGTTGATTTACTCATTGAAATTAATGAAGCAACAAACATTGCAATAAACACTAATAAAAATGCCAAACCAAAATTAAAACTTCTTGGAAAAACAAAGTATACACTAATTAACATTCCCAATATTGAAGATAACATAAACCTTGAACTCAAAGGAAATATTTCTCTTTTAGCAGATCTTGAAATTCTTTTTCTTCTAGCTACTTTTTTAACAACCCTTTTTTTAGAAACTTTTTTCTTAGTAACTCTCTTTCTCGAAACAGTTTTTCTTGATGAAGATTTCTTTTTAGAAACTTTTTTAATAGAAGATTTTCTTGTAGCAACCTTTTTAGATTTTTTTCTAGTCGCTTTTTTAATAGTTTTTCTTGCCATAAAACACCTCTTTAAAAAAGAAGTAAGATTTTAATGTTTAAAAAGATTTTGGAAAATCCACATTTAAAAAACCACATCACTGAATACAAATCACAACCTACTCATCCAAGTGATCTTTAAATTCCTTAGAACTAATTTCAACTACATCAACTTTCATGCAACTAAAATATTTAGCAACCAATCCAACTCCAACGCTCATAACACCCAAGGCAATTCCTTTATCAAACATAAAAGCATCTTTATTAACCAAAGCACAATACATAGAACTAATTGAAGCAACCGTAACAGACAAACAAGCATATTCAACACAACTAGCAACATTAACTCTTTGACTTAAATTCATTAAAATCCCTTATCCTTAACAAACTTCTCTACAACTTTTCTTGACTTTTCTTTTTTCTTGTGATGCTCATCTAAAAATAAAGTAATCTTATCAATTAAAATTTTCTTAAGCTCTCCACTAAGCAATTTTCCACTTTTATAATCCTTATAAATTTCTTGTAACTTCTTATCATCCTCTTCAAGTCCGTACATCAGCATTTGAAACGAAACATCAATATCAGGATTACCGCCTTTCTTTCGATGCTCTTCAAGTGTTGCTTGCCCACCAGAAAAAGCATACTTTTTAATTTTTCTAGCAGCTTCTTTAGAAGTATCATTTAAAGCAATATATGAAAGAGGATCAGAAGAAGACATCTTTCCCCCCTTAAGACCAGGACAAAACTTATGATAGGTTGAGCTGATTTTATTAAATTTAAACTCCTTTATTCTAGTACAAATATCTCTAGCAAGCCTAATATGGGGGTCTTGATCAGAACCAACAGGAATAACAACAGGCATCGCCTTGCCTTCAAATTCAGGCAATTGTGCATGAAGCATATCTGAAGCTTGTAAAAGTGAAGACGCCATTTTTCCTGGACTTATTTTTCCATAAACAGCTTTAAACTCATTAAAGGTAGCATGCCTAGCAAGCATATTTGAAAGAGAATAATAAGCATTAGACTTAGCACCATCTAAAGATCTTTTAGACTGAAAATAAAAATCACACTTTTTTAAATCCAAACCAAGAGCCACATAATTAGTTAAATATTCTTCAATAGCAACCTCTCGAAGTTTTTTCATATCAGGAATTCTAGAATTGTAAGCCTCAATATCAGCAACAGTAATATAAATTTTAGCTCCCATCTTTTGATAAAAAACCATTTGCTTGGCAACCATCAAATGACCAAAGTGCATCTTTCCAGAGGGCATAAGGCCAGTCATCATTACAAAAGGCTTCTTATTTTTAATCGCATCTAAAATCTTATCAAAATCACGATGCGCGTAAATCAAACCTCTTCTAAATAAAACATTATCTAAAAACACTTTAGGCAACTTAACCCCATCTAGAGTTTTTAACCCAAAATCTTTAATCAATTTACTATAATCAATATCTCCCTTAACTTCCCAAGGTGTAATTGTTGCCATAATCTTAGTATTTTTTTATTTCTTTAAATAAGTTACCACTCATTTTACATCTTGGCTTGGTAAATTCTTTAAATATAATGTTCTCATGTTACCATCACATATAGATTTAATTCTATCAAATCCAGCCCCTCTAGTTTCAATTTCTTTACTCTCAAAATATCTCATCATAGGATCATTCATAACTCTAAAACCTTGAGATATATCATAATTTGGAATTGCTTCAATTCCTCCTAAAATTAATTCTGGTTGTCTATTCCCAGCAATATATTCTCTACCTTTGTTTGTATATTTAATAATCACTACATCGCCTCTATTCAATCTAGAAACAACATCTCCAACTCTCTTATCGATAGTTTCTCTATCAAAATTAACCTTTCCCATTTTTCATTCCCTCAAATTAAAATCAAATCAATCAACAACAAACAAACTTATATACTTTATTATCTTCCCAAATAACAATTATAATAGCAATTTACATTTGGAGGAAAAAACAAAATGGCATTTTTAGCATTTGGAATATTTAACATAATTTTATTCATCGCAATTTTTCTAATCTTAACTGGATTAAAAATAGTTTCAGAATACGAACGTGGAGTAAAATTCACCTTAGGAAAATTCTCTGGAATAATGAAACCAGGATTAAGAATAGTAATTCCAATCCTTCAATCTTGGCAAAGAGTAGATATCAGAGTAAAAACAGTTGACGTACCTGACCAAGACTGTATCACCAAAGATAACGTATCTGTTAGAGTAAACGCAGTTCTATATTTCAAAATCGCAGATTCACAAAAAGCAATCATTGAAGTTGAGAACTTTTTTCACGCAGTATCCCAACTCTCTCAAACAACCATGAGAGACGTAGTAGGAGAAGTAACCTTAGACGAACTTCTAAGTAAAAGAGATCAATTATCAAAAAGAATTCAGAATATAGTTGACAAAGCAACAGACCCTTGGGGAATAAAAGTTGATAGTGTCGATTTAAAACATATTGAATTACCAAATGATATGAAAAGAATGATGGCACGTGAAGCAGAATCCGAAAGAGAAAAACGAGCAGTAATCATTAAAGCATCAGGTGAAGCAATTGCAGCAGTAAATATGCAAAAAGCAGCAGCAATTCTTGCAAAAGCCCCAGGGGCGCTACATCTAAGAACCTTGCAAAGCATTAACGACATGTCAGCAGACAAAAGCAATACAATTGTCTTTGCTCTGCCACTAGAAATCCTAAGGGCTTTCGAGGGGTTGGCTAAAAAGAAAAGATAAAGCTAACCTTTAGCAAAATTCTTTTTTATTTTTTTAGTCATCCAACTCTGTTTCTCAAAAAAATCAATCCACTATAAATCAAATCATCCTTAGAATACATTCCGTCCAATAATCCGTCTCCAATTGCTAATTTGATTTTATCAAATCCAGACATCTTAACTCTTGGCATCGGAACATGATACCCAAGCATTTTACTTTTTTCAAAAAATTCTTCATATAACTCATCAGGCAAACAAAAAAATCCTCTTTCTTCAACCATCCTTGGACCATTTGCAAAATTGTAACAATATTCATTCTCAGGAGTTTCAACAAATTCATTTACTTCTTGAAGTTCAACATTTTCTTTTCTCAATCCCTTTCCATTTTTATTTTTTAAAAATATCAAAGCACTATAAATCAAATCATCCTTAGAAAAAAAATTTCTTTTCAACCCAACTCTCAAGTCTCTTCGAATTTTCATATCTATTGGTTCACAATCTTGTTTTTCGGGCGCATCATATCCCAATACTTTAGCTTTCTCTTTAAATTCATCATACAAAGACGACGGCAAACAATCTAATCCTCTTTTCAAAATCATTTCTGGCCCGTTCGCAACATGATACTTAAAATTATTTCTTGTAGCTTTATCAATTGCATCTTTAGTAACCAATCCTTTTTCATTCAATCTTTTAGCTAGTTTATTATCGATATTAACTCTTTGACCCTTAGCCAATAAATCTACTATGTAATTTGCCTTAATTTCATCAGAAATTTCTTCCCTCTTTCTCTCTCTTCCTTTTATTTCATTATGGCTAGCTCTTGCCTTATGTACATCTTCATTTGTAATAAACTCTAATTCTAATCCTGCATCAATAAAATATTTGATCTCATCATCCATTTCATTAATAGCAGACCCATATCTCTTAAGAGATATCCTTGATTCGTTTTTATAATGCTCAATACAAGCACTTACAAGTTCATTTAAAGAATAATCTCCTCTCTCCAGAGCAATCCTTACGTAATCTCCTAAATTATTCACATAAAAATTATCCTCTTCGTCTTGTATTTTTCTAATTTCAATATTTTCATCAAATAAAATATCACTAAGACATTCTCTTTGTTCATCAAGCAAATATCCGGGTCCAAAATCAATAACTTTATTCAAAGAATTTTTAATATTATGATCCTTTCCTTGCATTATAGCTAAAACAATATCTTTAAGCCCATAATGTTCTCCATTTTTAACCGCTTCAAGTTCTTCTTCAAAATAAGCTGGGTCCTTCCCTTCTCTCAATTCTCCCAAAACCATTTGTTGATATTCTCTGTCCTCTAGCGTTATATCTGTCATATAAAAATAAAATTAACACAACCTTTTAAGCCTAAGTTACTAATAAAAACAATAAATCATTACATCTCTATAAAAAGAACCAAAACTACATAATGCCTAAAATCAAATCAACAAAAATAAACAACCCAGAATTACAAATTAATAACAACCATTTTTCTCTTCAAATCAACAGATGAAATCTTCTTCTCTTTCTTTAATTCCTTAGCAATTTCCTTCCAATCCATCTCTTTTTTCATCCCAGAAACAATATCAAGCAACTTTTGAAGCGCAGTATATTTCTCATAAATTAACTCACCCATTTTAGTATTCAAATCAATATTTTTTTCTTGATCTACAATTGCCAAACTTTGGTTTTCAATCATCTTTTTCAAGGTAATAATTCTTTTATCATAAGGTGACTTAACCTCAAAAGGATTAATTTTATCAAGAGCCATAGAATAACTATCCATAACCTCAACTACCTTATCATCTACTAATTCAACGGGAGTTATTTCATTCTCATAAACAAATCCTTTAGGCTCCTTAATTTTAGAAATCAATTCATGCAAAGTTCCATGTAACTTATCACTAACTTCTCTAGAAACCTCACCTGGAAACATCTTAGAATCAACCTTCGCCATCTTACAAACTTCTTCAGCATAAACTCCACCCAAACCAATTTGCGTAGCTAAACTAGTGGCCAAATTTTTCTTATCGGAACCCTCAATTACCTTAAAAAATTCATCTTTAGAAATTGTAATCCAATTAATATCGCTTTTAGGAAAAATATAAATCTCGCCAGGTTTAACAGTTCTATCCTTCCATTTTTGCCACATTAAAGTTCCAATAATTTTATGATTAGAATCACAAAGAACAACATTCCCTTTAGAAAACAATTCAATAATCAAAAAAAATTTTTCCTTTTTCTCTAACTCAAAAACTAAAATTCTCTGTGATTCAAACTGCTCAACTGATTTAATGAACGCATTACTCAAATACTTTCTAAGTAACATACAAAAACCAGTAGGCCTGGTAGGAGCATTTTTAGTATCAGTAAGACACAAATATTTTCCTGGAATAATTTTAACTAACTTCTTACCTTGACCGGGGGCATGCAGTTGAAATAACATCTCCTTTTTTTCTTGATGATAAATCTGTGAAACTTTACCTCTAACAAGTATTTGAAGCTCATTTACAATGGCTTTAAGTTCAAAAGATGAAATGCCTTTTTTTCCCATAAATCAAATTAAGTGCTCATTTTTATAAATCTTTTTAGAAAATCAAGTAGAATCCAAAGTAACAATTTTCTCACCATCAAAATACAAAGCCCAACCATGGTTAATATTACTTATTTCTTCACACTCTCCGCCCTTGCAACTTTTCCCATAAGCAATTTTAGCTTTCAAACCATAAAAATCTCTTAAAATTGCAACAAACGCCGTATTCTTAACATCACAATCTCCGTGTCTTAAATTCATAACAAAATTAACTAAATTAGGCTCTGATTTAGAATACCTTTCAAAAGAATTCTCATCACTGACCCTAAGCCAAGCTTCTCTCAATTTAGAACTAGAATTAAAACCATCCTTTTTAACAATTTTATATAATCTATCAACATCTTCATTAACTGTATAACTAATATGATCCTCTACAAACTTTTCAATGCCTTTAACCATCTCTAACTTATTTCCTTTTTTCTCAAATTCATTCTTAAACCCTTCTAACTTCTCTACAACATTTTGACTATAATTTATTTTAAAAGGAACATCATCATCATTATCGTCAAAATCAATTTTTCTATCATTAACTCTTGAAATCTCGTAACATAAAAGCCCCTTAACTGGCGAAGTAACAAAAAAACTCCCTTCGGACTTAAATATCATCAATTTCCTCTCAATCTTATTTTTCTCATCAACTAAAGTAGCTTTAACCGGAACATAATCAACAGGCATAGGTAAAGTTACAAAATTCATTCCCACATATCCACAATACTCTCCACTAACAATTCCATCATACAAAAATAAATCATAATTATTTGCGCCCCTATTCCAAGACCCATTTTTATTAAAATCAAAATCACTCGTCTGCAATAAATAACTATTATGACTTAAATTATATCCAAAAAAATGTGCGATACTCTTTCTTTTTTCTTTGTTATCACTTTCATTTTCACTCTCTTTTTCTTTTTCTTCTAAAGGCTTAGTATAATCAACACTTGGAAAAATATCACCCAATAAAGTCATAAATGTGTTTTTTCCATCTTTCATATTGTCAATAGCTTCCCGTTTCTTCAAATCAAATCTATCTTTCTCCTCACTAATAACATATTCAATTTGGCTAACATTAGCCCTTAAACCAGAAGAAGCTAAACTCTCTTGATTCATACCACCGCAATTAGCAAAACCAAAAACAACAAATGGTGTGATTATTTTTTCAAGCTTCATAAAAAAATAATTTATATTAAGATATAAATCCCTTTGTTAGTAATAAATAAAGAAAATAATGCAATTACATAAAAATAATAATTAATAATGATTTTTTATAAGTAATTAAATCAAAATAAAAAATAGAGCGCCCGAAGGGACTCGAACCCTTGATCTAAGGCTATCAGCTTTAAAAACTGCAGGCCCTCGCATTAGCCACTTTGCCACGGACGCTTAATAAACTCAAGATTTAACTTCATTTAAATAGTTTTCTAGAGAATACAAGAAAAATATGGGCCTGGAGGGATTCGAACCCACGGTATCCAGCTACCTTCAAAGAAGTTAAACTTCTCATATAGAAGGCTGGCGCCCTATTTACCTTACGTCAAATCCAGTAAAATCAAGATTTTCCGGTATCCAGGCTAGGCTACAGGCCCATTAATAAAAGAAAATACCTAATTCACTTTTAAAGATTTCGGATAAATTCATACATTATATTAATTATTTCAATTTTCAACATAAAATGAACTTCATTTCCTTAATTTCAAGAAAGATCGAACCAACAGGTCTAAACAAAGAAAATATCTTCAATTTTAACACAATCAAAAACCATATTTATCATGATGATTATCAAAAAATCACCTCACTTAAACTAAACTGCCAACTAACATCAAAAGATTCATTTCACCTCTACTATCCTGGCTGTGGCGCCGATATCATTTACCCCCTACTCTACATAACTCATCTAATACCAAATTCAAAAGAAATAAAATTAACCTTCGTAGATAAATCCAACCACTTAGATCTCATAAAAACAATCCTTGACGACATAAAAATCAATTTCAAACAAGCAACACCAACCAGTATCTCATTCTACACAAATAACATCCTTTTCAATTTACAATTCATAACAAAAGACATAACCTACTTTAATCTTGACAATTTCGACATCTATTTTGAAAAGTCATTTAGAATCTTTAAAGAAAGAATCTTCGAAAAAAAAGTATACGAAGACCTAAATGAAAATGGCATCATCATTAGTGACAACGGCTTTGAAAATCTAAATCTAAAAAGATTCAACATCCCAAAAGAGATAAGCATTTATGATGACATGATTATAGCTATAAAACCACCTATCGACCATAACAATCAATAAACCATAAAACATTAAATAAAAAAAATAAAATAAAAAAAATAAAATCACTCCATTGAAATAGATTCAATTATAACATCGGATGTAGGTTTATCTGACCTATCCTTTCGAACTTTTGCAATCTTCTCAACTATATCCATGCCCTCAGTAACCTTTCCAAAAACAGCATGTTTGTTATCTAAAAAGTTATTGTTAGCAACATTGATAAAAAATTGACTCCCACCAGTGTTAGGTCCAGAATTTGCCATCGAGATTGTTCCAATATCATTTTTCAAATCAGGATGAAACTCATCTTTAATCTTATATCCGGGTCCACCAGTGCCCCACATATGCTTTTGACCATTATCTTTTGATAAAGGATCTCCACCTTGAATCATAAACCCATCAATTACTCTATGGAATTTAGTTCCATCATAAAATCCTTCCTTAGCCAACTTAATGAAATTTCCAGTTGTAATTGGCGCATTGTCTACAAAAAGTTCTAACTTAATAACTCCTTGATTTGTATTAAAAACAGCAGTACTCATTTTTTCTCCTCCGCAACTTGTAACTAAAAAAGCTATTACAAGCATCATTAATGAAATTAAAATTATTTTTCTCATAAATCAACCTAAGAAAAAAATCCTTTAAATATTTTACCAAACAAATACCTAATATTTCTCCTCGCCTTCACAATAATCAATCGGTTCCGGGCAAGATTCATGATTTTCCATTCTATAAAGTTTTATCTCGCACTTAGCATTCTCCATAATCAAATCAACTAAGGAATCTTGACAAGCTTTCCTCTCAGTTTGATTATTATTATCATTAATTTTATTGTCATACCCAACTCTATATCCACAATAAAAAGTCAATCCCAATAAAAAAGAACCAAATCCTAAAGCAAGTTTATAACTCATAAAAAACAAAACAACAATCTAATTTAAAAAAACAACTGTAATAAAAAATAACAATTAAGGAAGCCAAGTTTTCTGATCTTTCAACTTATCTGGTAAATATTTTTCAGAAACATAATTCAGACCATGTTTAGCTAATGCCTGCTGCTCTGCCCTAACTTTCATTTTAGCCATTTGATTTAAAGCTTTTTGCCAAGGTTTGTAATGTTTGATAAATGGGTCGTTCTTAATCAAATCTTTAATTTTTTTAATATCGACATCTTTTAAAGGGTGTGTTGGTAATTTATAATCCACAATGTCTTGAGGAGTAATTCCAATAAATTTTGCTTTTGGAACACAAAAATATTGATTTATATGCGCTGCATTTCCAGATCCTACTTTTAAAGTTCTATAAATTGATCCAAACCCATAAGGATCACCATCTGTAAAAACATATACTGGTAAATTATTTTCATCAGATAATTTTCTAATAAATCTTCTACAAGCTCTCGTAGGAACTCCACCCATTGAAATTAATATACAGTTAGATTTTTTCCAATAATTATGTTTGTTTAATCTCTCAAACATACCTGATGTCTCAATAGCTAATACAAATTTAGCCTTAGTTTTAAATGATAAATGTTCAACAGATGAAGGAACAGAGTAAGCCCCTGAACCAAATCTAGTACAATCAATTTCTAATTTTTCCCCTTGATCATCCTTATCAATTACAACTAGTTCTCCTGCAACAGCTCCACCCTTCTCCTCTGGAATAAAACCAATTTGTTCTCTATTAACTCGCATCATTGCTTCAATGTCATCCATTACAGAATCTGATTCTGGTTGTTCTTTAAACCTTGCTTCTCCCCAGTTTTTACTTACATAATAAGCCTCTCTTTTAGTTGCAATATCTTCTGTTTTTACTAGCTCTTTAGATAGGTTCATCATTTTAAGTGTCTGAGCAAAAGTTTTAATCGTGGACGCAGTAAGAGTTCTTGTTTTTAACCTATTTAATATTTTAAAATACCCTTCTTTTTCATCGTAGGCAACATTTGTTAATGAACGAATAGGCATTGTTAGTTCTGGACTTTCAATTTTTCTAATTTTAGTGAAAACTTCCTGTGCTATTTCTTTTATTTTTTCTACAACTTGATTGTCTTTAGCCATTTTAATTCAGTTTTTATTTTTTAATTTAATTTAGTTTGTTTATCTTTATTTGATTCTTCTTTGGATTCTTCGCCATCATCATTTTTCTTAACTTCGACTGGTTCACGACCAATCTTAGCAAGTTCAGGGTCATAATCTGGATTATTAATTTTAATTTCTTTAAGTTCTCCTCTTGTATGTTCTAAAATTTGAGCTAAATCATCTTCGAGTTTCATTTTAGTAATATCATCAAAACCCATAATCTCTTTTAATCCTTCAGCAACATGAGGGATAAATTTTTCAATATAGCTTCTTTTCTTAGCTTCATCCTTAATCTTCTTTTTCTTATTAACAAACGAAGCAAGTTTACGACCACACTCTTGAAGAGCTAATCTAATCTCTTTAATAATGTCCTCATAAGGAGCTAGAGCTTCCTTACTCTCTGAAGTAAAAGGAACCCAAACTGAAGACATATGAATAACCATAGTACAAGGACCAACAGGAATAGAACTTCTAGATTGCTGAAGACCATAAGATTTCCATGAAGTAGCTTGAATAGCGCCAGTCATCGCGCAAGCACCTTGTTGATATAAAAGAGGAACTCTATTTGCAAATCTTAAAATTCTAACACTCTTATCACAAGGTTGTTCTCCTCCATAAGCAAGCGCAGCCTCAACTACAAAAGGATTTCCTCGATAAACACTAGCTGGACGAGTAGTTGAACAAAAAAATTCAGCATTAATTTCTTTTCTAAGACCTTTCTCTAATAAATCAGCACCAATAGGAGAAATACAATCTGTTGGTGGCGCCATAATTTTAGTTTTTTTAATTCCCTTAAACAAATTTTCAGCCATATCACGATTAATTTTCTTAGGCTTAGTCTTTGGAAGTAAAGCACTATTTTGACAAATATCTTTAGCAGTTCCAGCTCCAACCCTAACGAACTCAGTAGTTAAAAACTGTTGCAAAGTTTTAGCATCAGTGATTTGAAGCATCTTAATTAGACGACCAAGTTCAACACCATAAGGATGTGGTTTGATCTCCTTTGGTTCTGGAGGTAAAACCTCACTTGCTCGCGGAAAAATAAGTTGCTCAGCATCAGGGTTTGTATAAATAATGGTAATATGCGGATTTACAATTGCAGTCTCCTTAAGATATTCATCAACTGATTGTCTACCTCTAATGTAAGCCGCCTCCATATCAATTTCAATTCGAGTCCCATGTTCCTTTCCAGGCCACTCAATTTCCTGATCATCTTTAATATCCGGACTATTAGTTTGAGTATCAATTTTCAATTTAATTTGATACGCTTTATCAGCAGATGCAATTTTAGAAATAATAGTTGCTGGTTTTCCAGTAGTCAACTGCCCATATAAAACAGCAGCACTAATCCCAATACCTTGTTGACCCCGAGTTGCTGAAAGTTTATGAAATTTAGACCCATATAATAATTTAGCAAAAATCTTAGGAAGTTGTTTCTTAACAATTCCTGGGCCATTATCCTCTACAATAACTCTAAATCTAGTGTCAGACAACTGAATTATCTCAACATTAATTTCAGGTAGAATTCTAGCTTCTTCACATGCATCCAAAGCATTATCTACAGCTTCTTTAATTGCAGTAAGAAGAGATCTTCTAGGATTATCAAAACCTAATAGGTGTCTGTTCTTCTCAAAAAATTCAGCAATAGAAATTTCTCTATGCTTTTTAGCAAGTTCCTCAGCACTTTTTTTAGCCATTATTCAAAGAACTTAAGAATTCATTTTTAAAACTTGTGGTTTGAAAAATTAACAAAATCAAAAAAACAAACCTAACTTAAGCTCTTTTTTCATAATTTTCTTAGCTTCCTTAAGATTAGTATACTCAAATGCTTCAATCCCTAATCCCTTAGCACTTACAACATTTTTAGAAGAATCATCAAAATAAAGACACTCATTAGCACTCAAACCATTTTTCTCTAAAATATTCTCAAATGCCTTATGATCAGGTTTAACAAATCCAGTTTCAAATGAAAAGTAAACTCCATCAAAATTATTTAACATCTCCTTAAAATTTTCTTTATAATAAGCAACTCTCTCTTTAAAATTATTTGACAAAATAAATACTTTAATTCCTTTTTTCTTAAGTTTCTTAATTAAATCCATAACCTCTTGATTAATTTCTTCACCGCTAAACCAATAATCTAAAAAATACCCTTCATCCAAACTGGTATCCCATTTAATCAAATATGGTTCAAAAATCTCAAAGCAACCAGGTGCATTAGGCACTCTTAATATTGGCATAATCTCCTTTAAAGCCTCAATAAAATCATTAGAATTAACCTCATAATCTCTATTCATCCTATCGCTTAAAAGTTCACTAGTTAAAACAATTCCATTTAAATCAAAAATTACAGCCTTAATTCCCATTATCTCACCTTTAACAAACTTAAAAAAACAACTTATTTAAAAATCTTATCCAAACAAAATATCCTTTCTTTTCTTCTCTAAAAAAGTATAAACTGATTTATGCATTGATCCTTGTAGTAACTTAGCAACTGCTTCACGCGCAATAGTAACTTGTTGACTCTCACCAATAATTCCAATAGTTTTACCATAAACAACAATATTAGTTTCAGTTAATCTCTCCATTTCAACTCTTGATTTTCCGCCTTTACCGATAACTCTACCCTTTAATCGTTGCATAGTATTTTGACTTTTCCCAGCAATATCTTTCATATCGATAATTTCTAAAGCATAATCAGTTTTCAATAAATTCAAAGCAATCTTAGGATTGAATCCTCGAGCAATCGCTTTAACAATTTCTTTAGTTGTATAAAGAACCATCCCATCACTACCTCGAATCTCAACATCTCCATCCTTAGAAATATCAAGTGAACAACCAGTAGCTTCTTCTATTTCTTTCTTAGTAGAACCCTCACTACCAATAAGAACAGCAATTCTCTCTTGAGGAATTTTAATATCATAAGTAAATTCCTCATGCTCATCGTGTGTTTCAGTAGTGTTAGTCATAAAGTAGTAAATTTAAAGATGTTTTTTAAAGCTTTCCTTATAAAAGTAAAATAATTAAAAACAATTCACTTAACAATTCCCTTCAAAACCTTTTCCTGATCAACAATAATCCTATGTTTCTTAAAATAAAGTGCAATATTTTTAATATCACGAACCAGTAGCTCTTCACTATTGGGAGTTCTAATAAGTGTAGTTTGAGAAAAATCAATCAAAACAGGTTTACCATCTTGATTTAAAACATTAAAAGAAGACAAATCTCCATGGATTAAACCAGCCTTATACAACTTTTTAACTTGTACTAACAAATCTTTCAAAAACTTTTGTGGATCTTCAGGCGCACTATCCTTCAAAGGTAAACTAACCTCACCATCGCTATCACCAATAAATTCCTCAACAATAATATTATTTTTCCAACCAAGTGGTTTTGGAACTTTAATTTTATACTTTTGAGCTCTAAGTAAATTCTTATATTCTCTTTGAACCCAAGCAAGAATAATCATCCGTCTATTATTCTTTAAAAAATCATATCTCGAATCTTTCCTAATATATGAAAACATATTTTTAAAATCAGCATTTTGCATACGATAAATCTTAACAATAACCTTCTTGCCATCCTTTGTAGCCACAAAAACATTACTCTCCTTACCAATTTTCAAAGGAGACACTAATTCATCAAAAACTCCTTGACTTTGAAGCGTAAAAAGAGTCCTATTAGTAAAACCATCAAAAACCCCTTTGATAGTTCTAAATCTCTCCTGATATGTAAGTGTAACCATATAAATAGAAATAATCTCAAATGTTTATAAATACTTCTCACCAAAAAACAATCTTAAACAATCTCTCATCTTAAATTATTCTCCCTACAACTAAAATGATCTAAACCAATTCCAAATTGATCACTAGCAACCTCTATCTTTGTAACTTCATCATGTCCTGATCCATCAACATTAATTCTTTCGATTCTATAATCTCCACTCCCGGCAGGACTATCATAAACAAAAACAACAGTTCTCTCATCAGGACAAATAGAAACATAAGTGCTATAATTATTTGTTTGCAAATCAAAAATTGGATTTACTTCTTCTCCATTCGATGAAACAATGCTTACAGCTTTATCTTCAACTCTTCCATCAACATAAGTATCCATAACAGTTACAAAATATCTTCCCTCATTAAAAAAATCAGCGCCATTAGTTCTATTAAAACCTCTCTCATTCTCACCAATCACAAATCCTCTAACTAAATTATTATTTAAATTCACAAAATATAATCTTCTTGCATTATTTTCATCACTAGTCTTATAAAAAGCCAATTTAGACTCTCCAGCCCACCCAAGATCATAATTTAATAAAAAACCAGAACTCTCAAACTCTCCAATTAACCTATTATCGTCAATCTCGCCTTCATCATTAATTCTAACAACTCTAATAAAATCATTTCCATCTTTTTTTTCTACATAAGCAACACGATTTGAATCGTCAGAAAAAGCAGGATTATTAGCTAATAAATTTCTTCTTCGTGTTGTCCCAACCATTTCACCTTGCAAATTAAAAACTCCAATTCCATGAAAATCATCCAAATCTAAAATAGGATTATAAGAACCACCATTAACAGAAGCAGCAGCAACAATAAATTTCCCATCTTTCGAAATCACAGGAGAATAAAAATCATTATCAAAATCCAATCTACCTTCCTCGCCACTATCTAAACCAATAGTCACAATTGACCCCTGCTCTCCTGAAGAATTAAAAATAGCCCTGTATGTAACAATAAACTCACTATCAACTCCCAAATCAGCAACCCCGGCATCACTAAAATCTTGAGCACCAGCATCTTGGTCTAAAGATTCAACAACAGCATCCAAATCAGGATCGTTCACTAAAAACCTCTCTCTTTGATCAGAACAACCAACTGCAAGCAAAGATAATAATAAAGTGTTAGTTCTTCTCATATCAAACCAAAACACCCCTCAATTTTTAAACCTTCCTAACAAATACTACTCAAAAGTAAAAACAAACCGAAACATTTATATACTGGCGCCACTCGTAAGTTACTAAACACCTCAAAACCACCTCTTTTCCTCAGTAAGTGAGTTTCGGCTTGTTTACTGGGGTTTGGTTGGTTGGTTTGGTTTAAAATTCTTAATTTTCAAATAAATAAACACAAAATAACATTCAAACAAAAAATAGAATTATCAACCGATACCTTTATATACTAATTAAGCAAAAAATAACTAAAGCCCATCACGAGAGTACCTTTGTGAGCTTACGGCAATAGCCAAGCTTTGACCTTAGGGGTTAGTGATTTTGGGCTTCATAATTAAAACTTGAGCATTAATCTAAGATTTGCTAAAACAAAAGAATCATAGATGTTTAAAAGAGAAACAAGAAAGAGTTCACATTCAACAATCATTCAATTTACATTTGGCTGACAACCAAAACCAAATAAATGTAAAATAGGCTTAGCTTAGTTAGTATGTAGCTAAAATAATGATTATTAATACTCTTTCTTGTCCATTTGTAGGAGGAAAAAAATGGCAAAAATCAGCCCAATAGCGGCAAAATACATAGTACATTCAAATATTTTAATTGACGGAATCGTAGATAGACCTGATGTAATCGGAGCAATTTTCGGACAAACTGAAGGTTTACTAGGAAACGACTTAGAATTAAGAGAATTACAAAGATCAGGTAAAATTGGTCGAATCGAAGTAAACTTAAAAACTTCTGGTGGAAAAACAAGAGGAGAGATTATTATTCCCTCATCTTTAGATAAAACAGAAACAGCAATTGTAGCAGCAGCACTTGAAATTATTCAAAGAATAGGCCCTTGTAACGCTAAAATTCATGTTGACAAAATTGAAGATGTAAGAACAAGTAAAAGACAATTTGTAATAAATAGAGCAAAAGAGCTTCTAAAACACTTAACCTTGACAACTCTTCCAGATTCACAAGAACTATCTGATGAAGTATCTCAATCAGTAAGAATGATGGAAGTAGTTGAATTTGGAAAAGAAAAAATTGCAGCAGGTCCAGCAGTTGAAGAAAGTGAAGAAATCATCATTGTAGAAGGAAGAGCAGACGTTCTAAACTTATTAAAACATGGATTTAAAAACGCAATTGCCATGAACGGCACATCTTGCCCTCAATCAATTAAAGATCTAACTAAAAGAAAAACAACTACTGTTTTTGTTGATGGAGATAGAGGCGGAAATTTAATTATTAGAGAACTAATAAGCGTAGCCGAAATTGATTTTGTATGTAAAGCACCAGATGGAAAAGAAGTTGAAGAAATAACTAAAAAAGAAATCCATAAAGCTTTAAGAGGAAAAATAACCTCAGAACAAGCAAAATTAGATTTAGGAGTTGACGATAATGGGGCTCTTAAAGAAGCACCTAGAACTTCACCAAACAAACAATCTTTTAGACAAAGACCAAACCAAAGGTCAAATCAAAGACCAGCTGTTAGAGATAATAGGTCAAACAACAGAACTGAAACTAGAACATTTCAAAAACCAGTTTCAAAACCTGTTTCAAAACCCGTTTCAAAACCGCTTCTAAAAAAGAAGAAAGAACTAACTCCAAAAGAAAAGGAAATATTCAAATCAAAAATGGAAGACCTTTTTGGAACTAGGGGGGCATGCATCTTTGATAACAATCTAAAAGTTTTAGGAAAAGTTCCTTTAAGTGAATTATCTACAACTATTAAAAGTTTAAATGGCGGTATTTACGCTTTAGCTCTTGATGGAGATGTTACATTTGATTTAGTAAAAACAGCAGAAAAATCAGGCGTATCCTATGTTATTGGAACATCTACAAAAACAAAAAGCACACCAAAAGTAAACGTTTTCACAGAAGACAAACTTTAAACTTTTTATTTTTATTTTTAATTTATTTTTCTAATATTTTTTAATTTAACTTTTTTTGATATCATAATTTTCAACAATTAACCTCTTCTACCAAACCATAACCTTTTTATCCTCCTCCTATTTAACAAATACTAATGACTTTTGATGTAATAATAGGAAGATCCAAACATGATGTTAAAAAATTTGGCAAAAAAGGAACTGTTTTAGTTGGAAAACAGTACGTAAAAATGGGCCAAACCACTTCCCTATCTAATCCAGTATACATGGACGTAGCAGGCGCTCACGTAGTGTTTATCGTCGGCAAAAGAGGCTCAGGAAAATCTTACACACTCGGTTCCATCGCAGAAGGCTTAGCAAATTTGCCTATGGAAGTTAGACAAAACCTCTCCATTGTTCTTCTTGATACCATGGGCGTATATTGGACCATGAAATATCCTAATTTTAAAGATGCAGAGCTAATTAAAAAATGGGGTTTTGATCCAAAAGGACTAGATGTAAAAATTTTCACTCCTCAAAACTTTTATTACAAATATAAAGATCAAGGAATTCCAACTGATTTTCCATTTTCTCTAAGACCTTTAGATATTGAACCTCACGATTGGTGTCAAGCATTTAAAATCGAGCAAAATAGTGCAGCTGGAGTACTAATCACAAAAGCAACCCAAGAACTAAACAAAAGTGGCGAGAGTTATTCCATTGAAGAAATGATGGACTTTGTAAAAAATGATCAAGATTCAGATAAAGTAACCAAAAGCGTAGTTTTAAACCAATTTGAAAAAGCCAAAGGCTGGGGGATATTTCTAAAAGAAGCAACCCCAATTAAAGACATCATCTCAGGTGGTCAAGTAACAGTTCTTGACGTAAGCCCTTACGCAACAATGCCAAGTGGCTGGGAAATTAAAGCTCTTGTAGTTGGAATTCTTTCACGTTCATTATTTCAACAAAGAATGCTCTCAAGAAAAGCAGAAGAATTCGAATCCGTTGACGCCTCAATGCACTATTTCTCAAAAGAAGTAGAACAAAAAATGGATGAACCTTTAGTTTGGCTAGCAATCGACGAAGCCCACGAATTCTTACCTCGAGAAGGCAAAACAGCAGCATCAGACGCTCTAATTACAATCTTAAGAGAAGGACGTCAACCAGGAATCTCACTTATTTTAGCAACACAGCAACCAGCAAAAATCCACACAGATGTAATGACTCAATCAGACACTGTAATAGCACATAGACTAACTGCTAAAATGGATACAGAAGCACTTGGGATGTTAATGCAGTCCTACATGAGGCAAGGCCTTGACGCAGAAATCAACATGCTCCCAAGATTACATGGTGCAGCCGTAATTTTCGATGACGCTAACGAAAGACTCTTTCCAGTCCAAATGAAACCAAGATTCACCTGGCACGGAGGTTCTTCTCCAACGGCCATAAGAGAAAAAAAGAACGATTTCGAAAAGAAATTAAAAGACATCCAATTCGACTAAGAATCAAAAAACTGCCTTGCATAATCATTTTCATCCATAAAATACATATGAACATCTTTAGAACCATATTTCTCAAAAACTAAATCATTTAGAGCTCTCATGCCACCAAGTTTTTTCATCCACTCTTGACCGATTCCAAAAGCAACACTATGCCCAACTAACTCATTTGCTAATCTATCTTCAACATGAGGGTAAGTTTTCATATATTTCATCAACTTCAAACTCTCAGATCTTGCTCTCTTACCCTTAGCAGTTAAAGCCCAATCAATATCATTCATCATCTTCTCTCCCTTTTTCATATGTCTAATAATTAGAATTGCAATTAATCCGGGTATCGCCAGAATTCCAAATATTATTAATTCAAAAAGTAAAAATGAAAAAGCTGAACTAGCATCATAATATAAACTAGAAATAAAAAACACTCCCATCCCTAAAACTACCAATCCTAAAAAAATCAAATAAGCCCAAGACCCATAAAGTAAAATTTTGCCAATAATCCCACCAACAATAGAATTAACTCTAGAATAATTCATCATATTAACATCCATGTATTTGGGATCCTTTTTCATATTCTCCTTCATATTTTTTTTAATAAATTTCATAAATAAACTATTCTTTCCCATAATTTTCTTAGCAGCAATCTTTCCTAAATTTTTCTTAACATACCCTTCCTCAACTAACTTATCAGCAATAATGGACAAAGGTCCTCCCTTAGAAGTATCATAAGCTTTTTTCTTAACTTGAGCAAAACTTAACTTTTTCTTATCACCAAACAAATTTTTTAAAAATTTCTTCTCAAACTTAAATTTAGTTTTCAAATTTCTTAGTTCTAAATGTTCACCAACTACCTCAACATTTCGTCTAACAATCAAATCAATTAAAGTAGCACTAACTTCTCTAGCTCCAATAGACCAATCAACTAAAATACCAGCGTAAGCACTGGGTATTTTTCTTGCCTTTGAAAACGAAACATCATCTACCATAAAAATCACATGTTGTCCAATCTTCTAATTCTTTCATCAATAGGTGGATGTGTATTAAACAAATTCTTAAACATCATCTTTCTAGTTTTTCTAAACGGCGTTGAAATAAAAAGATGCGCAGTCGCTTTGTTAGCATGATCAACTAGGGGGTCAGGATCACCCTTAATTTTACGAAGAGCATCAGCAAGTCCTTTTGGATATCTAGTAAGCATAGCTCCACTAGCATCAGCCAAATACTCTCGTTTTCTTGAAATAGCCAGTTTAATTACTTCACCAACTAAAGGTGCAAGTATTGCCAGAACAATTCCAACAACAATCATAATTATCCCTAAATTTCCACTATCTCTACTATCCCGTCGACCCCATAAAAAACTTCTTAAAATGAAATCAGAAAGTAATACAGTAACTCCCACCATCACGCTCGCAAGAAGCATAACTCTAATATCGTAATTTTTAATATGTGCAATCTCATGAGCAATAACTCCTTCCAATTCTAACTTATTCAACTTTTCAAGTAATCCTGTTGTCACAGTAACACTGCTATGCTCCGGATCTCTTCCTGTTGCAAAAGCATTTAGAGCACTATCATTAATCACATAAACCTTAGGTGGCTTAGCAAGACCCGCAGCAATTGCAATTCCCTCAACTGTATTAATCAAATGGGTATACTTAGGTTTTTTAGCTTCTTTTGCCTTAGTCATAGTTAAAATAGCACTAGCTCCGCCATAATAGCTAAATAAGAAATAAATAAAACCAATAACAACAGCCATTCCAATACCAAAATAACTACTTCCATAAAAAAATCCAACTACGTAACCTAAAAATATAATGAATGCAAAAAATAAAACTACTAAAATAAAACTTCTTCTCTTATTTGAAGAAATCTGTTCATATAAATCTAATCTTTTAACCATTTTTTTAACCATCACTAAATATCAATCACAAATCAATAAATAAAAAACAAAAAAATAGATTAAAACTCAACATTAACGTTTTCTCTCTCTTTGCCCTTAGTTTCAAAAAAATCTCTTTTTGTAAAACCAAACAATTTAGCAAATAAGTTTTTAGGAAACACTTGAATCGCTTCATTAAATCTCATAACGCTATCATTATAAAATTGCCTTGCATACGCAATCTTGCTCTCAGTTCCGGACAATTCCTCTTGAAGCATCTTAAAGTTTTCATTAGCCTTTAAATCAGGATAACTCTCAGCAACAGCAAAAATTGATTTAAGAGCCTCAGTAATTTGATTTGAAGCCTTAGCTCTTTTAGCAGGCCCACCAGTCATCAAAGAAGCTCTCGCTTTAGTAACTTCTTCTAAAACACCCTTCTCATGTTTCATGTAACCTTTAACAGTTTTAATTAAGTTAGGAATTAGATCGTACCTTCTCTTTAATTGAACATCAATTTGTGACCAAGCATTGTTAACTCTAACTTTTAATCTGATTAAACTATTGTAAACATACGCAATTAACGCAACTAATACAACAATTGTAATTATAATCCATGTTGCTACCATTTTAATCCTCCAATGTGATTTATTATTATACTAAAATTACTAATTCACTATATATATGTTTTGCACAAAATAACTAAAATAAACTAACAAACCAACCAAAAAACTCGGCAAAAACAAAAAATAAAATAGTGCCTAAACCATGGCCTTAATAAAAATTACAACAATTTCGATCTCTCAAAATTTAGTAAATTATATAAATGTAAAAAGACTAATACAAAACCAATATTGAAAAAGAATCAATCCATTTCAATAAATCAAATTAAAAAAGAGGTAAATCATAATGGTTTTAGAACATTTATTTCCTGAAGATTGGCTAGAGAGAAAAGGAAGATACGCTTTTTATCTTGGAGTCATTTATTCAGTAGTTGCAGTTTTAATTGCAAGAATTTTATTCGCTTCAGACCCGGCCTTGCCTGCTGTTGCAATTACATCCCTTCTATTATTACCAGAGTTATACAAAATATTCTCAATAGAAGAGAGGCGTGAGAGCATGGAGAAAAAGATAACCTTCAGAGCCCTCTGGCGCGATGATATAGATATCGTACGAATCTATGTCTTTTTATTTTTAGGAATAATGTTAGTTTATTCCGTAGGTACAATTTTAATGCCTCAATTCCAAGTTAACGAATTATTTAGAGAACAATTAGAAATTAGATTCGGACAAGGATTTGCAGGAAACGCAATCCTAGGTCAATTTGATGGTGGACTTTTCCTAAGCATCCTATCAAATAACTTTTTAGTATTGATGGCTTGCTTTATGATGGCCTTACTCACGGGAGATGGAGCCATATTTTTTATTACCTGGAACGCCTCAGTTTGGGGAACAATCTTTGGAGTAACCGCAAAAAATGCAGCAATTTTTACAGACTCCAATCCCTTCCTATTGTTCGGACTTGTAATGCTAATAGTATTCCCACATATGATGATAGAAGCAATATCTTACTTCCTTGCCGCCATATCGGGATCAGTCATATCTAAAGACGTACTATTAGAAAAATTCGCATCACATCGATTTTTCGAAGTATTCGGATTTAATCTATACTTACTACTAATCGCCTTATTCTTCCTATTGTTGGGAGCTGGAGTCGAAACATGGGTACTTGACAACGTAACAATCTATCACGAAATAATCAGTCAAGCATCTAAAGTAGCTGTAAGTTAGAATTTTTTTTTAAATTACTTTTTAAATTACTTTTTAAATTAATATTTTCAAAGATCTCAAAACCCACCAAGAGTCATCTGTCCTTGATTCTTCTCCTTCTCGGCCTTCTCCTCAGCAATTCTTTTCTCTTCAAGTCTCTTAAAATTCTCCTTCTCTAAATCCTTATCATTATGGGGGTTACAGATTTTATAAAAATCACACTGTCCCGTAGACCATTTACATAAAGGCGTTAAAGTTCTAGGATAATCAATAACATGATGAAAATCACCTGTGTGAGCGTGAATTAATTCAATTTCAAGTCTAGCTAAATTAAGTAATTCATCATCAACATCAATTAGTTTTTGCTGATCACGTAAAAAAAACACGCCCACTTTATGGGGAACCTTTCCATGCTTCTCAAAATATAAAAGTGAATAAATTGCAAGTTGCAACCTTATGCTATCTTTCATCTGCGATCTAGAATTAGTTTTATAATCAATAATTCTAATCTCATCTTCTAAATGTTCAATAGCATCAATAAATCCACGAACACTATAATTGTCAGACTTATACTCCAATTCTCGAATCGGTTTAACATGTTCATATGCCCGATGAAAATTAAACCCTTTATCCTTCATAAGTAATCTAATTCTTCTAAGAAAATGCGAAGTCCAATTTAATAACATCATCATAGTTTCCTCAAAATAAAACCTCTCTTGGTCCTTACTCATCCCAAGATCCTTTAGTCTCGACCCATACTTTCTCCATTGAAAAACAAGCATTCTTTGAATTGCCTCCTTACACTTAGCTTCAAAATTAGAATCATCATATGAACTTATGTCAATGTCATAAAAATCCTCTAAACAAGAATGCGCAATATTTCCCCTAACCTGATGAATATTTGAAAGAGTCGGAACCTTCTCAATATATTGGTAAAAATACTTTCGTTTACACTGCTTAAATGTATTAATTGAAGAGGGTGATTGTAATCTCTTTGGCATTTCTATTCAATCAATATTATCTTTTATAATATTATTGTATCTTAAGAAAACAAAAAAACCATAAATACGCCTATTTTAAAGCAAATAGATTTATAAAAGACCTCTCATTTTTAACTTTAAATGGGATATTATAAAAAACCACAACAATCAGATCAACCAGAAGTAATTAGAGTTAGAATCCCCCAAAAAGATCAAATTCTAGGAATAGTTCAACAAAGATTAGGCGGCTCACGAATGAGAGTAACTTGCCTTGACGGAAAAGAAAGAATTTGCAGAATTCCAGGAAGACTAAGAAGAGCTCTCTGGGTTAGAGAAAATGATATCATTATTGTCGAACCATGGTTATTGGGTGGCGATAAAAAGGGCGACGTAGTATACAAATACAGAAGCAAAGCTGAAGTAGCATTTCTAAAAAAGAAAGGATACCTAAAAGGAATCGAAGAGGATTTCTAAACTCAATTTATATTCATCTCTTTTATTATTCACATTTAAAGTCAATCTTTAGAGAATATAAATCCTTAAATAATTATTTCACTTAAAATCCATATGGCAAAAGGATGTTTTAGATTAATATTTTTAAGTGCACTAGTTGCAGTATTATTTTTTGGCTTAATTAGCATTATTATGAACGCAGGCGGAAATTTTTTCTACCTTGAATTAGCAGGATTCTTATTATTAGGATTTCTAGCATTAGTAGGATTTGTATCGACAGGTAACTTTTCCAAAAAGATGTTTCTCTTTATGTTCTCACTCTCCTTGCTAAACCTAATTTTAATTTGGGTAGTGAACTCTCAACTTTACTTCACTCTAACAATCATCTCCTTAGTTGGGTTATTTATGAGCATCCCTTGCAATAGTTGTGAAAAACAAACAAAAGAACCAAAGCAAGTACAAAACAACGTTTTATTTGAAAAACCAACAACTAATTCACAAGAAACAGTTGCAGCAATCTCTTCAAATGAGCAAACTCAAAAATCAGTGGTATCGCTAGAACCAAAAAAACCAACTGCTCCAAAAAAGAAAACTCAACCAAAAAAAGCAGTAACTAAAAAATCAGTAGCAACAAGCAAACCAATAACAAAAGCAACAAAACCAGCAGTAAAACCTGTAGCAAAAAAAACAATTAAAGCAAATCATTCACCTGGAAAATACGTTGCAAGCAAAAAAAGCAATCTTTTTCATGAACCAAAATGTGAGTGGGCAGCAAAAATCAAAGAGCACAGGCAACTATGGTTTACAACAAAAGAAGAAGCTGACAATAAGAAATACAGACCACATAGTTGCGTTAACTAATTTTTTTTTCTTTTCAAATTTTTTTCTTTTTAGACTTTTTCTCAAATTTTCTTTTCAAAAAATCTTGATACTCCTCATAAACATAATAAATAATCAAACCAATAGCTGCAACACTAATAACACTATCAGCAATGTTAAACGCTGGCCAAAAACCTAAATCAATAAAATCAATCACATATCTTAAAATTAACCTATCTAACAAATTACCTACGGTTCCCGCTAAAAACAAAGAAAAAAACACTTGACTAAATTTATCGCTAGGTATTTTCTTATAAAAAAATATAATACTCAAAGCCACAACAAAACTAATCAACAATAACAAACCAGTTTGATTTTTTAAAATTCCAAAACCAGCTCCCGTATTTTTAATCAAATGGATTTTCAACACACCTAAACTGATAGCTGGTTTAAAATAAAGAACAAGATACTTACTTGCTTGATCAAATAAAACAATAATTAAAGCCAACAAATAAAATTTTTTAATATTCATAAAACTACCACAACTTTTGTCTTTGATTATTTTGATTCCTAGAAACACCAGAATTTCTCTCAATATTAGCCAATCTTTGATCCAATGATCCCAAAATCGCTTTAATAGTATCAAGTTTACTATTGATCAATTCAACATCTCTTTTACCAACAGCTCCACTTCCAGCTCCGTTTGTAGCTTGTTTATTTTGACCACTAAATCCAGGCATTTGAGGCGTTTGTTGTGGCTTTGAAAAAGCACTATTGTTTTGCCCAGAAGCTCCCTGATCAATTGATCTTGACATACCTAAATCAGGCTCCTTTCCAAAACTATCTGCTCTAACATCAGAGCCCATCGAACTGGGTTTTCCCATAGGTCCAGCACCAGCTCCAAAATCAGGATTCATATCTTTATTAGCAAATTCCTCAAAATCAAAATCATCCTTTTTCCAAAACATAATCTTATTTAAAATACCCATATTAAAAGAAAAACAATAAATGAATTTAAACCTTTTGTTTAATCAAAGCCAAATTTCTATTTTACTCCCTAATCTTTATAAACAACAAACAATATAATACCAAAATGGCAAAAAACGATGAATCAAAATCAGAAAAAATAGGATTCCATAAAGGATCCCTCTCAACTCTAACTAAAGAAAGAGAAGAATTAATGAGAATTCTACAAATAGTAGAACAACTAATGCAAATGCACGTAAAAGAACTAAAAGACCTAGGCGTAGATTTAGTAGCTCAAGCACAAGCACAAAAAACAACTAAAACTAAATCCCTAAAAGGCAAACAAGCAATTGAAGACGTATTGAATTAGTTTTTTCTTTTTTATTATTTTTCATCAACAACATCATCCAATTTCTTCTCAACATACCCATCCATAAAAGGCTCACATATCTTCCAAGCATCATCCATTCTAGAATACGCACCATCTAAACTTCTAACAACCTCTTGCAACTTACTAGCCAACCTAACTCTGCCTCGCTCCTCATCGCCCTTAGCTTGCCTTTCTAAATCTCTAGCCAAATAATAAATCAAATTTCTAGTTTGATCATAAGTCAAATTAGCAATATCACAAGATAATTCACGAAGCCTATCCTCATAACCCTCGATCTCACTCTCATGCCAAGTATCTCCCATAGAAAACTATAATTTAAAACAGAATATAAAAGTTATCAAACAAAAATTAAAATAAAAATAATAAAAAAATCAATCTCTAAATATATAACCCACAAAAACAGCATAATTACTATTTGGATCTTCTTGATCTGTTTTTTGAACTAATAATTTTGTAGCATGTTTTTTTTGATCAAGTGCCTTTTTTACTGATCTTTCAAGCTCAGAGATATCAGCTGTTTCAAATAATGATCCTTCAAAGAATATTTCTCTTTTTTCTTCTTCTGAAAGATAATTAATGTTCCATTCATCATCATTACCTGTATACTGTGCAAAAACTGCTCTTGCATCTAATAATTCTGATTTTAATACTTCTAGAATTTTTCCAGGTATGTCATTTTCACCAAATTTTTTTGTTATGTCAGTAAATCGATGAGTTTCAACAACTTCACTTTTACTTTTATAATATCTCATTTTATTTTCTCCAAAACATCTATACTCTTATCAAACAAAAATTAAAAAAAAAGTAAAAAAAGAAAAAACTTAGTTTTTTAGAAGCACAGCTACTAAAAATACGATTAAAGCTAGAAGAATAATAATTCCTCCAATAATCCAACCATATGTTCTAAAGTTATCCCATCCTTCTGCTTGAGTATTAACAACGCTAGCGCCAGTAATACCATTTGCTAAAGTAGGATCTTGAACAACAACAACCTGTGGTTCAGGTGTAACTTGCTCAGGTACAACAGTAGGAACAATTGTGTTTAAACTATCTGAGTTTCTATTTTCTCCTCTTAAAGTTTTGATAACATCTTCATTTAAATCTTCAACATCGTTTTCTAGATTTTCTAGATCGTCAATTAAATCATCAAATTGATCATTATCATTGTTATCTTCAAGTTCTTCAATGAAATCTTCAATATCTTCTTCAAGATCTTCAGTTTCTTCTCTAACGTCTCTTAACTTATCTTCGTATCTTTCGATATCTCTTGAATCTTCGTCATCAACTGCTTCTCTGTATCTTCTTTTGAATCTATCATAATCATCGTCAGCTTCATTGTACCTGTTTCTTAATTCATTGTACTCTGATTCTTCATCGCTTTCTTGATTATCATCATCAGCATTATCGTCACCAGCATCATCACCGTTGTCATCAACAGGTTCATCAACAGGTTCTTCACCAGCAATTAAATCTTCAACGAAAGATACAAATTCTCCAATTAATGGGAAAATTCTATCATCAGCAATTTCTTCAAGTTCCATTACTTCACTTTGAGCTTCTTCTAATCTATCAAGTAATTGAATCTTTTCTTTTAAAGTAAGTTCTTTATCAGATTCAACTTCTTTAATTAAATTATCAATGTCTTCGAACATAAAACCGATATCTTCATTAGTATCTTCTTCAAATAATTTAATATCTTCAAGTTGTTCTAATGTTGGAATATCTTCTTCATCAAAGTTTCCTTGCATAAAGTCATTAAGTTCAAATTCAACATATATGAAGAATTCATTTAATGATTCAACATCATCTTCAACCCATAAGATCTCTTCAGAATAAGTATCAAATGCGCTTAATCTTGGTTCGTTATCTTCTCTCATCAAATCAAGCTCATCGTGGCTCTCATCAATTGATTCTTTAATAACATTAATGTTATCTATTGCACCATTTAAGATTTCAAGTGAACCTGAGTCTTTATTAGCTGAGGCAACTTTTACTAATCCTCTAACTACATTTTCAATATTTTCAACTTCAACGAAAATTTCAGATAATCCTTCTTTAATTTCAGTGATTTCTTCATTATCAAAGTTTTCTTTAACATTGTTAACTCTATTCTCAATTGCTAAAACAATTGTTTTAAAGAATTCAACTGCGTTATCTAATACAATTACATCTGCTTTAAATCTCATGTTAGTATCAAGAACTTCTAATTTTGCTTCAGATTCTTGAACAACTCTAATCATCATTCCTGCAGCAAAATCAGCATCTTTTCCTAAATCTTCATTTAGGCCAATTACTTCGCTATTCTCTTCGATTTCAAATAATTGGTCTTCGATTCTATCTAATTTTTCAGCTAAAGCGTTTAATTCTTCGTTAGAATCAATATCGCTTGGAACAATTGAACTAACTAATTTGATTCTAGCAGCTAAATTGTCTCTTAAAGTATTTAATCTTGCAAAAGAAGGATCTTTTCCTATTGCAATTGTAGTAAGAATCATTTCTAATTCATTATCAATATCATCAACCAATTCACTAACTGCCCCTACATTTGCATCAAATTGCTTATCTGCAAAAGCAAAGGAGCCCAAAGTTGATAAAACTAACAAGAATAGAATGAAAAAACTAGTTAATTTTTTTAGTATCATTTTTTTAATTTCCTCACTTTAAAGTGTAATAACTTAAAAATAGTATCTTTTCTTTATAAATCTTTCGTAGCAAGTGTTACTTAGGAGTAAAAACAAGAAAAAATCAAACAATAACTGTGCCCCTATTAGTTTTAGGCAAATAATTCAAAATCACTCCATCTTTATACTTAGAACATCCAACAACATTCCCTTCATACATCAAAATTACAAATTTACTCTCATCGCCCAAATCCTTGTTTAAATCGACACCTTTAAAATACTCTACAATTTCATCTTTACTCAATTCAAGCTTATTTTTGACCTCATTTTCCTTATTTTGAACAAAAAAAGCAGCCCCTTGTAAACTTAATCTAATAATACCTTTTTTAGATTCACAAAAATAAAGCCCCATTTTATCTAATCTCAAATTTTTTAACTCTACTTTAGCAATATCTTTATTTACCAGAAATATTCTATCTTTCTCATTTTTCAAAAAAGCATACTCTCCTTTAATAAAAGTACCATACTCTTCAACAAATTTTTGTCGAAGTCTTTTAATTTCTCTAGTATTTAATATAACAACCTTTTGCATAAAAATAGTAAAAACAAGCTTTTATTAAAAATTAATCGCTAAAATCATCCGTTTTTTCTAAAGTTTCATTATTATCAACTAAATTTTCTTCAACAATACACTCATCACCAGAACAATCAACTAAGTCAACATCTATAGTAGCTCCGGTAATCATAGGTCTATTTTTTACAGCCTCATTAAAAGAATGCATATTAAAAACTGAAGTTACAACAGTAGCTAAAATAGCAATAACAATCACAATAAACAACACCTTAACTACTCTGCCTTTTTTATTCATAAAGAGGTAATAAACATTTAGGCTTTTTATATTTTACCCTAAAATTAGCTTTAGCTTAATGTAGTCTCAAATCCAAGAATATTTATAAATTAAAAAATTCTATTCTTTTTATGGCATTAAAAAATATGATCTATCAAGCTCTACCAATTTGTTTTTTAACATCTTATGTTGCCCTTAATTCATTTGTTATCAATAATCAAGAAAAAGTAGCCAATGCCTTAGAAAATAGTATTGAACAAATGCATCGATTTTATGTTGAACATGAAGAAGATATTAATTCTTTGGAAATGGCTTTTGATCATTCAATAATGATCTCATCAGGAGTTTGGGATGTAACTTACAAATCACCTAAACAAAAATAAAATTTAACCAGCGCCCCATACCGGATTCTCATTTCTTTTAATTTGAGAAATTTCCTTAATAACATTAATTTCCAAAGGAGTCAAATGTTTCTTCAAATTTTTAAGTTTCTTATAATCATCTTCAGGAATATCGGTATACAAGAAATCCCCTTCATTAACTTGCCTGCCAACAGTAACTCCATCCATTGCCATCGCAACTTGTTTTCCTTGTAAAGCCTCAGTAACATTCTCTTTTCCTTCCTTCATACTCTTAACGCTACTAATTTTCTGACCATGAATATTCATAATCGGATCTCCACTTTTAATTCTACCAATTTCAATCTCAACACCAACAATCGCTGGATTAGATTGCCTAAACACATATCCTTTTAATACAGCAAACTTGCAAGGACGAACAATTTTTGAAAGCTCACGCATCTCAATATCACGCTTCAAACCCTCAACAAACTTATCATAATCTTCAATAATTTTATAAATAATATCGTGTGTAATTAATTTTAATTTTTTAGATTTGGCTAAATCCTCAATCTCATTACTAACCTTAATATTAAACCCTAAAAGAACTCCAGTAAACTCATCTTTATCTTTTAAAGACTCCAATTTAGATAAATCTTTTTTAGAAATATCACCAATGGAACTCATTGAAATCGGAATATCCTTCTCTTCCAGTAAATTTCTAAGTGCCTCAAGTCCACCAATTGTATCAGCCTTAATCATAACCCCATCATCATCAATTTGATCGTTAACAACTTCGCCAATCTCTTCTTGGACTTCAACTTTCAATTTCTCAATTTCTTCAGCATCATTTGTAGCACTACTCCTAACTGGCATACCTGCAATCGCTTTATCTAAACCAGGCGCAGCAATCTTAACTCCTGTAGCCGCAATAACTTGTTTAACATTTTTGAACTTAACTTTCTTATCACGCATCTCACTCAAATCAGCAGGTTCTAATAAAGCTCTAATCTTAACGCTAAACGCTCCATCCAAACTTCCAATAACTAAAGTATCTCCCACCTTAAGTTGTCCATTATATATGATGGTATCAAGAGTAACACCAAGGCCTTTCTCTTCCTTAACTTCTAAAATAGTTCCTTTGCACCCACTATCTTCTTCAATTTCCAATTTCTTTTCAAAATATTTCTGAGCAAGACCTGTAATCACCATCAGTAACTCTGGAATACCTTGGCCAGTATGCGCCGATAAAGGAATTATTGCAAGTGTCTTAGCATAATCGTCAACCCTATCGAATCTCTCTGATTGCAACCCCATCTCTCCAAATTTACCAACAAGCTCATACATTCTTTTTTCAAATTCACCCTGAACCTCAAAAGGCAAATCATTAATATTTTGAAGTAAACTTTTTTTAGGATCAAATTTCCAATTTCCAATTAAATCAATTTTATTAGCAGCAACCACAAAAGGAACCTTGTTAGCTTTTAAAATTTCAATACTCTCAATAGTCTGAGGTTTAAACCCTTCATTAATATCAACAACTAAAATAGCCACATCACTAAGTGACCCTCCTCTCTTTCTAAGAGAAGTAAAAGCAGCATGACCAGGAGTATCAATACATAACAAACCAGGGACAGATAAATTTCCCTCAAACACATCAAGAAGCGACCCACATATTTTTTTAATAGTCTCAATAGGAACAATAGAAACCCCAATAGCTTGTGTAATTCCACCAGCCTCACCACGAGTAACAGCAGATCTTCTAATTTTATCAAGAAGCGATGTCTTACCATGATCCACATGCCCAAGAGTCGATAAAAGAACTTTTCTAATTGCCATAATATAATAAGAACCTATTTCTTTTTTAAATTTAATGCCTATTTTAAAGTGATTTCCAACCCCTCTACCAACTAACTACACAACAAAATTTATATACCTCGAAATACTTATCGTACTGTGGCATTTGATTCTAAGCAAAAAAAATGGATTTTAGTTTTAGTATTCATAGTTCTTCTATCCTTAGCAATTTTCATGCTTAAATCTTTTCTAGGCGCTATATTCGTAGGAGCCTTAGTTGCTTATTTCATTCATCCAGTTTACAAATGGCTAGAAAAAAAATTAAAATCTCAAAAAGCATCAAAAGCAATCGTAATAACTTCATTTGTCATCATATCCTTATTATTTATTTCTTTGTTCATAGCACCTTTAGTAAATCAAACATTAGTATTATATCAGGAATCAGGAAAAATAGCTAACGAAGTTATTTTTGATCTTCAAAATTGTGAAAATACTTCAGAAAATTTTGCCTGTAAACTAAGTACAAAATTAGAAAGTGCATTTGGAAAAGATGTGATGATAGAAAAAACACGTCAAGCTCTTCAAAATATTTCCTTCTTCATTTTCGATAGTTTGAGAGGAATTTTAACTGGATTCGTAAATCTAATCATTTTCTTATTCATAGCAATCTTCTCAATTTTCTACTTCATTGATAATGGAAAACAAATAAGTAATAAAGTAATTGATATCATTCCACTAGAAAAAAATCACAAAAAAAGAATTATCGAAAGATTAAAACAAACAATTAACGCCGTTGTAGGTGGAAACTTTATCACTGCTTTAATGCAAGGATTCGCTGGTGGCTTAATCTTCTTTTTATTACAGATTCCATCTCCATTGTTCTGGGGATTAATTATGGGTATTTTAGCTTTTATTCCAATGATAGGACCACCAATCATTTGGATTCCAACAGCAATTTACCTTCTCCTTCAAGGAAAAGTAACCTCTGCCATCATTTTAACAATCTATTGCATTTTAGTAATCGGTTCAATAGAAAACATTCTAAAACCAA